>Ga0068872_10000061_pt1 | contig 82975 bp, 63 predicted proteins | sample NOAtaG_7_FD_66441 | JGI IMG/M metagenome (GOLD analysis project Ga0068872, IMG submission 66441) | Freshwater lake microbial communities from Lake Erie, under a cyanobacterial bloom - NOAA_Erie_Diel1S_2200h metaG | ecosystem: Environmental > Aquatic > Freshwater > Lake | place: USA: Ohio, Lake...
CTCCCCTGCCCCCGCCCGCCATTCCCCGCCTCTTTCCCGACCCACTCGGCTGGCGCGGGCTGCGGGTGGCCTCGGGCGTTCCCGGGAGCCCTCCCGACCAACCCACAAACACAATGGTGAACCCACCACTGGCCTTGGAGCGGTCTGCCCGCTAAACTTGCGGCCCGGCGGATCCCGCCGCCGGGTTTCCAGTCAGCAGTTTCCTTCGGAGTTCGATTGCCGTGGTCAAGATCCGCATGAAGCGCATGGGTCGTCCGCACCGTCCGTTCTACCGCATCAATGCGGTGGACAGCCGCGTCAAGCGCGATGGCAAGGTGATCGAGAACCTCGGCTGGTACGACCCGATGGCCCCGGGCAAGAACTACGAGCTCAACGCTGAGCGCATCAAGCACTGGCTTGATCACGGCGCCCAGCCGAGCGAGACCATCATGGACCTTCTGGCCAAGAACGGTCTGGTGGACGCTGAGAAGTGGGCGAAGCGTCAGGCTTGGCGGACCGAGGCCAAGAAGAAGGCCGCTGCCGCCCGCGCCGCTGCCGGCAAGAAGGACGAGGCCAAGGCCTGATCGTCCGATCAACCGCAAGGAACTCCCGCGACCCGGCCCTGGATGCCGGGTCGCGTGCTTTTTGGCGGTCGCCCCCGCGACCGACGCCCGGCTGACGGGGCGAACAATGCCGTCGGCCGATGCCCGCCCCGCTGGCTCGCCCGATTCGCCCCGCCGCCCTTGCCCACCCGGTCCGCTGGCCCTCACCCCGCAACGCTGTGCCCCCGCTTCGAGTCGACATCCTGACCACCTTTCCGGAGATGTTCGGCACGCAGCCCGGCTGTGCGCTGGCAAGCAGCATCCCGGCACGTGCGGCTCAGGCCGGGGCTATCGCCTGGCACGCGCACAACATCCGCGATTGGTCACGTGACAAGCACCGCAAGACCGACGACCGGCCGTTCGGCGGCGGGCCCGGCATGGTGATGACCTGCCAGCCGTTGTACGACGCGGTGGCTGCGGTGGAGTCGCTCGATCCGCGGCCGGCAACCCGCATTTTGCTGACCCCGCAGGGCATCCCGCTCACCCAGCAGGTGGTTGAACAGCTGGCCCGGCGGGACCGGCTGCTGCTGATCGCCGGTCATTACGAGGGGATTGACGAACGGGTGATCGAGCACCTGGCCCCGGTGGAAATTTCGCTGGGGGACTACGTGCTGTCGGGCGGCGAGCTCGGGGCCATCGTGCTGATCGACGCGGTGGCCCGCCTGCTCCCGGGTGTGCTGGGAGATCAGCGGTCGGCCCATCAGGACAGCTTCTCGGTGACGCAGCCCTTTACCGGACCGACCGGCACCCCTCGGGCCCTGCGGGTGGATGTGCCCGAGGGAGCCCGGCTGCTGGACTGCCCGCACTATGCCAAGCCCCGCGAGTGGATGGGCCGCGAGGTGCCCGATGTGCTGCTCTCGGGGGATCACACCGCCATCGAACGGTGGAGGCTGCTGCAGCGACTGGAACGCACCCAGGCTCGGCGGCCGGACCTCATGACCACCCCCCCACCGCCGGTGGTGCTGCCGCCACCGCAGGCTCAACTCCAGGCGCCACCCGCGGGGCCGGGGGCCTAACCTGACACAGACCGAACACTCGGCGGTGGGCGAAAGCCCTCCCCGCCGGGGGGAGCGGTCGTTTCCGCGTCGCGGCCCGTTTACACCGACGAACAACCGCCATATCATCTCGGCCCCGTGCAGGCTGCTGCCCGGGCCGTTTGTGGTTCACGCAAGGACACCCGCCATGGCCATCCAGGCAACCCTCGAGAAGATCAACGCCGCTTCGCTCAAGTCCGACCTGCCCCGCATGGACATCGGCGACAACATCAGTGTTCACTGCCGCATCATCGAAGGCAGCAAGGAGCGCATCCAGGTCTTCACCGGCGTGCTGATCGCCCGGTCCGGCCGGGGCGTCAACGAGATGATCACCGTCCGCCGCATCGTCGAAGAGACGGGCGTTGAGCGCGTGTTCCCGATCAACTCGCCGAAGATCGCACTGTTTGAAGTGGTGCGCCGCGGCAATGCCCGCCGCGCCAAGCTCTACTACCTGCGTGCCCGCACCGGCAAGTCCCGCCGGATCACTGACCGCCGCCGCGGCATCAAGCACATCGCGGGCCTCAAGCTGGCCGGTCAGGATTGAATCGGGTCGCCGCCGGGCGACTCCCACAACCCGCAGCATCAGACAAGCCCGGGCAGCCGGGCTTGTTTTCATTTGCGACCGAAGCAATCGACGCGGACGGTGGTCACCCGGTTATCGCCGCGATCCCCGTACTCCCCCAACCCACGCCTTGATCCGCCCAGGCGACGAAGCCCGCTGCGGCCGGTCCGGTTCAGGCCCACTCGCAGCAGTTGCCACCCGGTGATCGGGCGGCACACACGGCTATCACTGGGCGATCAGCCAGGTGGAGATCAGGAGCACCAGAACTCCGCCGAGGAGGCAGACGGCGGCGGTGGGATGGCGACGGACCGCCAGACGCAGATGCCAGAACCAAGGCGATCTGGTCCACGCGAGCGGGAAGTTGTGCTGCCAGGCGGTCAGGTCCTGTGCGAGTTCACCGGCCGAGCCATAGCGGCGGGAGATGTCAGGCTCGAGCGCGCGGCGGCAGATGGCCCGCAGGTCGCGATCGATTCCCGGCAAGTCGGGCAGAATCGGGGGGGTGGTGCGGCCGGCCCGTGCGTCATGGATGCGAGCCACCTCGGCGGGCGTGCTGCCGTTGGGATACTCGCCGGTGAGGAGGTAAAACAGCAGCCCGCCAAGGGCGTAGACGTCGGACTGCGGCCAGTCGCCGCTGAGTTCACCTCTGTACTGCTCGGGGCTGATGAATGCGATGTTGCCCTGTGCGGCGCCGGCACTGGCCGGTCCGCGAGTGGCCTGGGATGCGTTGCCGAAGTCGGTGACCATCGGCTCGCCTTCGACAGTCAGGAGGATGTTCGCAGGCTTTAGATCGCGGTGGATTGACCCGACGCAGTGCGCTGCCTGCACGCCTTCGGCGACCTTGCGGACGATCCTGACCGCTTCCCTGGCCTCCAGCCGGCCGCCCTGTGAGTCGAGCAGATCGGCAAGGTTGCCTCCGGGGATGTAGTCATACACGAGGTAGGCCTCGCCGGAGGGGGCGACGCCCCGATCGAGAATACGGACCACATGAGCATGCTCGATGCGCCGCACGGCCAGAGCCTCGTGCCGTGCTTCCACCCGGCCTCCGCCCGACGGCGACCAGAGCACCTTCACAGCGACCACCGCCGGGCGGCTGGTCTCGGACATCATGCGGTCGGTGGCGGCGAACACCTCGCCGATGGAGCCGCTGCCGAGCGAACGGGTGAGTTGATAGCGGGGACGGACGACCGAATCCACGGTGGTGACCAGCGGGCCGAAGTCCGACGGAAGCATGCGTGCAGGCGGCCCCTGCACCGCACGACGGATGTGAGCCGTCTCATGCATGACCTCGTCGAGAAGGGCCGCCTCGCGGATCGCCCGACGAAGCCGTGGGTAGCGTCGTTGCAGTTCCCTGACAGCCGCCTCGCTGTCGTCGCCAAGACGGCGGGAGAGCGCCGCCAGGCAAACGCACACGGCGGCATCCAGCGCTTCGGGCATGGCATCGAGTTGGGGCACGGCCTCGAGGTAACGGTCCAGCGGAACGTCAAGCGAACGCTCCAGCCGCACCAAGCCATCAGTCTGGATGGCGTCAGCAAGGCTGGCATCGCTCTGGCGGGCGAGATCGCCGGCGATATCAGCGAATGGCACATCCTCTCCGGTGGAGGCGGCGTACAGCCTTTCGATGGCCTGAACCTGCTGCATCAGTCCTCTTGCAGATGCGGACCCAGCCGCTCCCGCAGCCGTTCCTTGATCTCCTGCCAACGCTTGCGGACGGCGGCCGACGTCATCCCGAGGCTCTCGGCGATCTCGGCATGCGGGACATCCTTCAGCCAGAGTTCCAGGATCTTGCGGTCCTTCTCGTCCTTGATGCCGCACAGAATCTTGTCCAGTTCGACCACAAAGCCGCCCTCACCCCCACGCTCAGCATCGCCGAGTTTCTTCGCCATGGCGGCGGCGATGACGCCGTCGGGGCCCTCGGTCTGATAGAGGCGGTTGAAAATGCGGACCTTGTCGATCGCCGCGTTGTCAGCGATACGGCCGACCAGCGCCCAGAGGCGGCGGGGATTGTCGGCCTCAAGGCGGCCGTCGCGGACGAACTGATCCAGGCGGCGAGCAACGGTGGAGACCATCTCGTTGGCATCGTAAAGGCGCCGGACGGGGCCGTTGAGCTTGCCCCGGACGCGACGCTTGATGCGGCTGCCATAGCGGTTGATGAACTCGGCGACCGCCTGACGGTCCTTGGCCCGCATGCGGGTGAGCAGATCCAGCAGGATCGGGTCAATCTCGCCGTCGTCCTCGACCCCGAGCGCATCGCCACCGAGGACGTGATCCGCGCCATCGCCCGCTAACGTCTGGTCTGCCCCTGGCAGGGCGGAGCCGAGTTGACAACTGCCCGGCAGGATCGCTCCCTCGACCATCGACAGCAGGTCGGCCGATCGGATCGGCGTCGAACTGCCTCTCGGTTCGGTGTGAGGGAGACTCACGCTGTGGTGGGGCTCGGTTGTCCGGCCCTGACCAGCCGAAAGGCGTTCATCATCGCTTGCCATGGTCGTAGGTCCGCTCAGGTTGGGGCTGCAGCACATGGGCTACTCCTTCTGAGGCAAAGAGTTGCCCCCCAAGTCCACACCACCCCCTGAGGGAAATCCCCTGAACCGTACCTCCCCCCAATACCCTAGCAAGCCAGCACCACATCCATCCGGCGGCCGCATGGGTCAGCCGATCTGCCGAGCCCCCCTCCCGGGGCGGACCATGCCGAACGCCCGTCAGGGTCGCCCCGTTCACTTGGCCACCGGTCGACCGAGCAGTTCAGCGATCGCCTTGCCGTACTCATCGCCCCGGTTGTCGGCCCAGACGGCCGCTGTCCACTTGCGAACATCTTCGGCTGCGGGGTCCGCCCCAGCCTTGAGAAGCATCTCGACGATTCCCCGGTCGCCGCGTCCGGCGGCCCGCATCAGTGGGGTGACCCGTTCGTTGTCGGCCGTGTTCACGTTTGCACCCCGGGCCAGAAGCAGTCCGACAACACCGGCATCGGCATCATTGGCGGCAATGTTCAACACAGTGGCCCCATCAGCATCGGCGGCCTCAAGGTTAGCGCCGGCTCCAAGCAGCATGGAAACCTTCTCCAGATTGCTGACCTTGGCGGCGATCATCAGCGGGGTCTGCCGCCAGCGGTTGCGGCTCTCCAAGTCGGCCCCGGCGCGAACCAGAGCCTCAACGGTCTGGGCGCTGCCCCGGCCGGCGGCGAGAATGAGGGCGGTCCAGCCATCCTCGGCACGGGCGTTGTAGTTGGCTCCGGCGGCCAGCAGCGATCGGGTGATGGCCGCTTCGTCCTGCAGAGCGGCGAACATCAACGCGGTGCGACCGTCGGCGGCGACGGCGTTCACATTGGACTTGCCCTCCAGCAGCGCGGTGACCATACCGGCGTTACCGTCCCGCGCGGCGTACATCAGGGCGGTCATGTTCTGTTCAGGACCCGGCATCGGGTTCCGGGCGCTGGCCACCTCGGAGGCACGATCGCCGGCGGCGGCGACCAACTTCCGCACCGCCTCCACATCGCCCCGGCTCACGGCGGCCATGATGCCCGAAGGGGCCACCGGCTCGCCCTGGGGAGAGGAGGAGACCAAAGCCCAAGACACGTAGATAAGCGCTGCGCCCACGAGCACCAGCGCTGCCAGCCGCACCACGGTCGCCGAGCCGTTTCCGCCACCAGTATTGACCGACATATCTGCACTCCTGAGGCGTCGGAGCGACACGAGCCTCTTTCCACCCCGCTCCCCAAATCATCCACGCTCATCCTACTCCGCCACACCACCGGTCCCCGGATCGGCATCGCCCGCCGCCTGCAACATCGGCGCTTCCATGCTGCCGATGCGCGGGCGAGTATCTGTCCGAGGCTCGGGCATCTCCAAGGTCCGCCGGAGACGCCCAGCCTCACTGGCCGGGGTCAATCTACTCCTCGTCCTCCTTGGGCTTGAAGGCGGCGACCACGGTCGCCTGAACGGCGGGCGGGGTGCGTTCGTCATGGCTGTACTCCATGGCGTACGACCCTTGACCGCCGGTCATGCTTTTGAGTTCAGTCGAGTAGTTCGTCAACTCGGCAAGCGGCACAACGGCCCGCACCACACACACCTCGCCGGTGGTTTCGGAGCTTTCGATGCGACCGCGCCGTCCGGACAGATCGGCGGTGATGTCTCCCAAATAGCGCTGCGGAGCGGTGACCTCGACGGCGACCAGCGGCTCGAGCAGGGCCGGGCGGGCCTTGGCGACGGCGTCGACGAACGCCTTCTTGCCGGCGGCGACGAAGGCCACTTCCTTGCTGTCAACATCGTGGTATTTGCCGTCATACACGCTCACCCGCACGCCGGTCAGCGGATAACCGGCGAAGGCGCCGGTGGCCAGCACCGTGCGGCAGCCTTTTTCTATCGCCGGCATGAACTGCCGGGGAATCGAACCGCCGACGGTGTCATTGATGAACTCGAAACCGTCGGGGTGGTCTGGAGGAAGCGGCTCCACCCGCAGGTACACCTCGCCGAACTGTCCGGCGCCGCCGGTCTGCTTCTTGTGCCGGTGATGCCCCTCCGCCTTGGCGGTGATCGTCTCTTTGTAGGCGACCTTCATGGGCTTGGTCACCATGTCGATGTTGTAGCGGCTCTTGAGCTTCTCGAGTACCACGCGAAGATGGAGTTCGCCCAATCCCCGGAGAACGGTCTGGCCGGTTGCCGCAACCCGCTCCATGACAAAGCACGGATCCTCCTCGGCCAGCTTGGCAACCGCCCCGGCGAATTTGACCTCATCAGCATGGTTCTTCAGTTCAACCGCCAGCCCGTACAACGGCTTGGGGATGGGAATCCTGGGGGCCGCGACGGCGTGATGGACAGGGTCCATGTGAAGGATGGAACCCATCTTCAGTTCGTCGATCTTGGGCACGCACCCGATATCGCCGGCAGTGATGTGATCAACCTCGATGTGGTCCTTGCCCTGCATCTTGTACAGGTGCGCGATACGGACGGGCTTGCGACTCTCGCCGTGGAGCAGCTCGCTCTTGGTCCGCACCGTGCCCTGCACCACCTTGAAAATGGCCAGCTTGCCCAAGAACGGGTCGTTGATGATCTTGAAGACGTGCGCGATAGCCGGCTTGGCCGGGTCCATCTCGGGCGTGAAGGCCTTGTTCTCACCGTTCTCGTGAATGCTCAGCACGTGCGGATTGGCCTCCAAGGGGCTGGGCGCCGAGTCGGCCAGGATGTGAAGCAGATCCTCGATCCCCGCACCGGTGCGTGCCGAGCAGAACAGCACCGGCACGAGATGGCCGGCGTTGAGTGCGGCCTCCAGAGCGCGGTGCACCTTCATCGGGTCCAGATGATCACCCTTCTCGAAGTACTCTCCGGTGAGTTCCTCGTCCATCTCGACAATCTGCTCGAGGATTGCGCGGTGGGCCTCGGCCACGTTGGCGATCTCCGGCTCCGGGCCGCCGCCGGCGTTGCCGTGATCCAGCACATCGATCACATCGGTGTTGTTGCGAATCGGAAGGTTGATCGCAAGGCACTCAGCGCCGAAAGCCTCGCGGATCTGGACGAGCAGGCCCGACAGGTCGACCCCTTCATGGTCGATCTTGTTGATCACCACCATTCGGGGGAGCGACAACTCACCGGCGAGTTTCATGATGCGACGGGTGGTCACTTCGATGCCCTGAGCGGCGTCAACCACCACCAGAACGGTCTCCACCGCCGGCATGGCGGCGATGGCGTGTCCGACGAAGTCGGGTGATCCGGGGGAGTCGATCAGATTGATCAGCCGACGCGCATGCACCAAGTGCACCAGCGCGCTCTTCAGCGAATGCTTGTGGATCTTTTCTTCCGCCTCGTAATCGCAGATCGTGGGCTCATTGCCGCCGCTGCCGCCCGATCCGTTGCCACCCATCCTGGCGATGGTCTTGTTGGCGTACAAGATCCGCTCGATCAGCAACGTCTTGCCGCACCCGACGTGACCGGTGAGCAGGACGTTGCGGATCTCGCTGCTTTGAACGTGCGCAATGGCGGGGTTGACGATCGCGGCCATACAAGCCTCACTCCCTTGGCGATGCTCACGGCCGGGGGGGGCCCCGGAATGGGCCATCACCAACACTGGTTCCCGGAAGCCCGCCGCGTCAGACAAGACGCCGCCGCTCCGGCAGTTGCAGTGTAAAGGGATTGTGGGCGTACGCGATCAGCACACGAGCGCATATCAGCAAGTTGTCCCTATTCGGGGTGGAGGCGCCCGGGTTGTCCACCGGGTATCAGGCAGTCAGATCGACCACACTGCCCGGTTCAAGGGGTTGGATGAGCCGGTATGCGGTCTCAATCTCGAACATGAAGCTGATCGGACCGAACGCGCCGTTGCCGGGAATGGTCACGGACATCGCCGTCCGCCTTCGGACGACCTGCTCCAGCAATCCGCCGAATGGAACCGCCCCATCGGCCTCGGGTTGCTCGGAGACCGCATTGCGAGCCCTCGGCCGGGGCACCGTTGCGGCCGTCTGATCGCCAAGTCGGGCGACACGACGCTGCCCGGGAGGAGTGCGACGATCGACCGGTATCTCCGCACGGTCGGCAGGAACCCGTTGCGGCACAGCCGTCTGCGGGGGCTCGCCAGCGGACCGGGGGGTTCCCTCCACAGAGGCTACTTGGCCGCCGCTTCGACCACCATCACCGGAATTGTCCTGGCGGCCCTGCTGGTTTCGATCCGCATTCCCGCCGACGCCTTCGACCGTGGAACGGACGCGGGAGGGAGCCACCCTGGGGTTGGCCAGAACGGAACGAACGAGCGGGCTGACAGCGTCGATTTGCATACCGGGCCCAGTTCAACTTCGATGCCACAGCATCCGCTGGCGGTCGCCCGCCTTCCCCGGCCCCAAATCGGGCACAATGCCGCCCGGACGGCATCCCCAGTGTGGCCGGACGTCGACTGGTGTTGCCCGGCCGCGACATCGTGCCCTGTACAGGAGCGACAATCCGGTCAGACCGATGGGCGGACCAGAACCGGCCTCCACGCCGTTTTCCGGACGTTGCAGCCAGCGCGATGGGTGAATCGGATCAATAATCCGGTCATACCCGGCGGCTCGCCACCGACAAGGGCCTGAATCGGGCCGGGCATTTTTTGGAAAGACCCACCTGCGTGCTTGCGGTGTCTGCTCTTGAATATGTTCTTCCGCCTGACCGGATCGCGACCGAGCCGGTCCATCCGCGCGACTCGGCACGCCTGCTGATCCTGCGCCGCTCGGCCCCGTCGTTCCTCAGCCACCGCGTGGTCTCCGATCTTCCCCAACTGCTGTCGCCCGGCGACCTGCTGGTGGTCAACACCTCAGCGGTGGTGCCCGCGAGGCTGGTGGGGACGCGGGTCGACACCGGCGGACGAGTCGAGGGGCTGTATCTGGGCGAAGCGCCTCCGAGCGATGCCCCGGCGGACCGCAATCCGGCTTTGCCGCTGTGGCGGGTGCTGCTCAAGGGCCGACGCCTTCGCCCAGGCGTCTTTGTGGGCCTGACCGACCTGTCGGGCAATCCGCTGGGGGCGTCGCTGAAGATTGTGGCCCACAGCACGGAAGAGGGGGAAGCGGCGGCATGGGTCGTGGAGGTGTTCTCGTGCGTGGAAGGTCCGCGGGGAGCAGTTCCCGGCTCGGCGGGGCATGGACTGGCGATTCTGCAGAAGGTCGGATCCACCCCCCTGCCTCCGTACATCCGGGCGGCCCGCAAGCGAGGGGCGGCGGCCGGCCAGGCGATGACGCCGGCTGACCAGTCCGGCCCGTCCGACCCGACCGCCGCACCGACGGCCGAGGCCCCAGCGGCAGCCGACCTGCAGCGGGAGCAGCAGGACCGACGCGACTACCAGACCGTTTACGCCGATCCGACGGCGGCGGGTTCGGTCGCGGCCCCCACCGCAGGTCTGCACTTCACGCCGGAACTGCTGGCCCGGCTGGAGTCCATGGGGGTTGCGCGGGCCCCTGTGGTGCTGCACGTGGGCACGGGCACGTTCAAGCCCGTGGAGACCGAGTACGTCGAGCAGCATCCGATGCACACCGAGTGGTGCGTCTGTCCGGCGGCGACGGCCCGCGCCATCGCCCAGACCCGGGCGGCCGGCGGGCGGGTCATCGCGGTGGGCACCACCTCGGCCCGCACGCTGGAGAGCTTCTCTCCCGAGCAACTGGCCCACGCGGCCGCAAGCGGGCAGGACGCCCAGCACGCCACCAACCTGCTGATCACCCCCGGGCACCGGTACCGCAATCTGGACGGCATGATGACCAACTTCCACCTGCCCCGCAGCACGCTGCTGGCGATGGTCGCGGCCCTGCTGGACGAGCGGTCCGGCGGCGGCGCGGGCGATGGGCTGGGGCGGTTGCTGGAGGCGTATCGCGTCGCGCTTCAGGAGCGGTACCGCTTCTACTCCTATGGCGATGCCTCGCTGATCCTGCCGTAACGGCCCGCGGTCAGCCCACGTCGATCGAGACGGGCAAATCGCGTGTGACCGGGGCGAGGCAGGCGGAGTCTGAGCAGGCCTGATAGGTGACCACCAGCCGCGGCTCGCCTTCGACGGCCCCTTCTTTGACCACCACCACCTGGAAGGCGACTTCGCCCACCAGCACGCCGTAGGTGGGTGCCGGCCCGGCAGCGCTGCGGGCAGTGGCCAGCGGCGAGCCCGCGGGGTAATCGGCATACGCCGCGAGCCCGGTTCCGCCGACGATGTCCACCCGCAGGGGAATCACCGCGCCGTTGCTGGCGGCGCCGGCCTGGGCGTCGTTGATGTGCAGGCCGTCGGGGATGACCAGTTTGAGCATGAACTCGCCAGGAGCATCATCCGAGACGTGGACCTCGTCGGCGGAAACGAACAGCTCGACGGGGTCGTCCGCATCGGCGGCCGGCGTCAGGTCCTCGGCCCGCTGCGGATCGACCGCGCCGGCGGCGGCCAGACGTGAGACCAGCGCCTCGCCCTCGGCGCCCAGCAGACGGAGCAGCGCCCGCGTGGAGTTGGCCGTGGACGCCGGGTTCTGTGCGATCTCACGCGAGAGCGAGAGCAGCAGACCGTGGGCGCGGCTCAGCCAGCGGCCCCGGCGCGGCGGGTCGAGTTCGGCGGCGTCGATGCAGGCGTTGAGCATGACCGAACTGGCCGAGGGCACAGCGCCGTCGTAGCTGTGGCGGGTCCGCACGAACAGGTCGTCCCGGCCAGCTGGCGTGTCGTACAAACCGCCGTCCACCTGTTCACCCGAGTCGCCGAAGAGCCGCTGCGCCTCGTCGAGCAGATCGCACGCGAGTTTCAGCGGCTGTGCAAGCCCCGGGAAGACACCAGCGGGCAGCGGCGGGCGTTGCTCGCCCAGCAGGTCCGCCGCCCGGGCGATCGCCAGCAGGCCGGTGGCCAGATGGGCGAAGTCCTCGAGCACCGCGCCGATCAACCGCCCCCCGGCGGGGTCAAGGCTGCGGACCGGCATGCCGTTGACGCGGAAGTGGCTCAGCACCGCCGACGCGGCGCGTTGCGCACGGGCCAGCAGGTCGGGCCGCCCGAGCGCCGCGGCGGCGCGGGCCAGCGACGTGATCATCATCCCGTTCCAGGCCACCAGTAGCTTGTCATCCAGCCGGGGCCGAGGCCGAAGATCCCTCGCGGCCAGCAGTTGGACGTTGACGCGGTCCAGCCGGGAGATCAGTTCGGCCTCGGAGGTCCGCAGCGTGAGCGCGAGCTCGTCGGGGCGGCCCTCGAGCCGGAGAACAAAGCGAGGCTCGTCGGCCGGGTGGTGGGGATCGCGGAAGTTCGGGGCGCCGTTGAGCCCGTAGATCCGGCGGGCGAAGGCGGCCAGTTCCGGGTCGTCGATGGCCGCGTCCACCTCCGCGGGCAACCAGAGGTAGTTGGCTCCCTCGCGGCCGGCCACCTCGGCGTCCTGTGCGGCGCAGAACGCCCCGGCGAGCGGCCCGGACGTGACGGTCATTTCGCGATCGAGATACTCAACGGTGCGATCCACCACGCGGCGGTAGAACCCGTCCTCGTAAGCCTGGGCGGCGTGCGCGTAGACGCCCAGCAACTGGGCGTTGTCGTAGAGCATCTTCTCAAAGTGCGGCACCGTCCACGAGCCGTCGACCGCGTAGCGGTGGAAGCCGCCACCGATCTGATCGAACAGCCCGCCGATGGCCATCGCGTCCAGCGTGCGACACAGGGCCAGATCCAGCGCCTGGCGGGTCTGCTCCTCGGCGGCACGGGGCGCGGCCAGGGCCAGCAACTCCAGATAGACCGGCTGGGGGAACTTGGGCGCCCCCCCGAAGCCGCCCTGGGAGGCATCGAAGATGGTCAGCAGCGACTGGATGCCCCGCGTGACATCGGCCGGCCCCACGAGCACCGGCCTGGCGTCGGGCCGAACCGAGAGCTTCTCACGCACGGCGGCGGCGACGGTGGCCGCCTGTTGACGGACTTCCTGCCGCTGCTCGGCCCAGGCCTTGGCCAGCCGCTGGAGCACCTGCGTAAACGAGGGCCGACCGAAGGCGGCCACCGGCGGGAAATAGGTCCCGCCCCAGAACGGCTCGAGCGTGTGCGGATCCAGGAACACGCTCATCGGCCAGCCGCCCGAGCCGGTGAGCATCTGCACGGCCGCCATGTACAGATCATCGATGTCGGGCCGCTCCTCGCGGTCGACCTTGATGTTCACGTACAGCTCGTTCATCACCTTGGCGGTGGACGGGCTGGTGAAGCTCTCCCGCTCCATCACGTGGCACCAATAGCAGGTGGAATAGCCCACCGACAGGAAGACGGGCACGTCGCGACGGCGGGCCTCGGCCAGAGCCTCGGGGCACCACGGCCACCAGTCCACCGGGTTGTGGGCGTGCTGTCGCAGATAGGGGCTGCGCTCGGCGGCAAGGCGGTTGGCGGGATGATCGGCGGTGGTGGTGGACATGGGGTAAGGGATCACCGGCCTCGCTCAGGCGAGAGCGGGGCGGTCGGCAAAGCCAAAGCGTGCCCCCCAGGTGCGAATCGTGAACACCGTCAGGAGGTAGCCCACCGCTCCGCCCACCAGCACATCAGAGAGGTAATGGGCGTCGAACAGCAGCCGGGCAAAGCCGACCAGCGCAGCCAGCGGGAAGACCAGCCAGCGGACCCGCGGGAACATGGCCGCCAGGACCGTGCTGGCGACGAACGCGAAGGCGGTGTGGCTGCTGGGCATACTCCAGAGATCAGAGGAGATGCCGGCGGTGATGTCCCACGAGTGCACCAGACGGATCACGCCGTCCTTGCCGGTGTGCGGGTACTGGCCGAAGGGGCCGAGGAACAGCGTGGGGTCGTAGGGCTCCCGCATCCGGGGGCGGGGCCGCCCCAGGCCCATCTTCAGCACCGTGGTCACCAGTCCGGTCAGCCCGGCGGCAATCGCCCAGACCCACAGTTGACGGAGGCGGCCGGGGACCAGCAGAGCGATGGCGATGGCCAGCAGCACGCTGACCGAACCCTGCCCGTACTGCTGGAGGGCCTGCAGTTCGCGGCGGATGTCACCCGGGAACGAGGCCCCGTGCAGGGCCTTGTCGATCGCGCCATCAAGCGGGATGAGGAAGTAGGCGAGGGTGATCACGGCGATGGGGACGGCCCACCACCGGTTGGCACCCCACCACTGCGCGGGCGTGGGCTTGGCCGGGGGCGGCGATGGGTGGGCGGGGCTAGCGTTCGATGCGTTGTTTGCTTCGTGGTTGGACATGCTGTCGCGCTCGGCCCGGGCGTGGACGGGCCGCTGGTCGTCGGGCGGCCTGCTGCTGGTGGTGCTCTGCGGCGCAGTGTATCTGCCCGGGCTGTGGGCCTTGCCGGCGATTGACCGGGATGAGTCGCGGTTCGCGCAGGCCAGCCGACAGATGTTCCAGAGTGTCGCCTGGCCGGAGAGCCGGCTGGAACGAACCACGGCGGACGGACGGCCGGGCCCGCACTCGGGCGGACTGGCCATCCCCATGGTGCAGGACCGCCCGCGGCTGAACAAGCCGCCGCTGATCTACTGGCTGCAGACGGCCTCGGCGGCGATCCTGACCGGGGGGCAGCCCGACCGCGACGCGATCTGGATGTACCGCGTGCCCAGCGTGCTGTGCGCCGTGCTGGCGGTGCTGGCCACCTGGCGGCTGGGGCTGGGGATGTTCGACCCGCGGGCGGCCTGGCTGGGCGCAGCGCTGCTGGCGATCTGCCCGATGGTGGTGTGGGACGCCCATCAGGCCCGGGCGGACCAGTTGCTGCTGGCGACGGTGACGGTGATGCAACTGGCCCTCTGGAGGGTGTACAGCGCCCGGCCGGGGCACCGGTCGGGTCGGTGGGACACCGTGCGGGTCCGCAGGGGCATGCCCCTGCTGTTCTGGGCGGCGCTGGCCGCCAGCGTGCTGGCCAAGGGGCCGATCGGACCGATGGTGGCGGCGTTGACGGTGCTGGCGATCGGCCTGAGCGGGGGCGGCTGGGCGTGGCTGGGGCGGCTGCGGTGGGCGGTTGGCGTGCCGCTGCTGGCGGTGGCGGTGGGCCTGTGGGTGGGCGTGGTGGTGCGGCACATCGGGTGGGACGCCTACTTGGCCATCCTGAACGACGAGGTGCTGCGGCGCGCGACGGTGGGCAGCGCCGAGGGCCATGCCATGCCCCCGGGAACGCATCTGGTGCTGCTGGCCGCCTTGTTCTGGCCCGGCTCGCTGCTGACTCTGGCGGCGTTCGGACGGGCGTTTCGGGTGGGGCTGCCCCGACGCACCGAGGCCCATCCGGCGGCCCAGGCCGGCTGGCCGGCGCGTCTGCGGGCGGCACTGCGGCGAGAGCCCGGCCGCGAGGCGGAGTTGTTCCTGCTGGCCTGGCTGGTGCCGGCGTGGGTGGCGTTTGAACTGTTCACCAGCAAACTGCCGCATTACACCATGCCGATGTACCCGGCGGTGGCGTTGCTGTCGGCCCGCATGGTGCTGGCAGCGGGCGCAGCGGTGGCCAGGGGTCGCACCGTGCCGGGGTTCTCCGGAGCAGGGGCCATGTTGTGGGCGGGCATCGGGCTGGTGCCGGCGATCGGGGCGGTGGCGATCACGCCCTTGGTGCAGGACCGGGGCGGGGCGACGAGGCTGGACCAGATGGTGGCCCCGGTCGGCGTGGCGATCATGCTCGCGGGCGTGGGCCTGCTGGTCATGGCGGCGGCACGGGCCCGCCGGGGTGATCTGCTCAGGGCGCAGGTGCTGTCCATCCCCGGAGCGGTGCTGGTGCTGGGGGCGGCGTTGCAGGTGACCCTGCCCCGGGTGGCCCCGGGAGCGACGACGGCCGAACTGGCAGCCGCCTTGGAGCGGATTCCCGGGCAGGAGGCCCGGCCCATCGGCACCTACTACCACGAGGACTCGATCGTGTTTGCCACCCGGGGGCGGGCGGTGCGGTTGCACGAGAGCACGGCGGCGTGGGTGCACGACCACCCGGGGGCCATCGGCATCGTGCCGTTTGATGGCCGGGTGCTCACCAGGCCGTGGCGCACAGGTGATGACATCGCCGGCAAGGTCAGCACCGGACTGCTCGGCCTGCAAGGTGAGACCTGGCTGGTGCTGACCCCCCCACTGGTGGCACGCCCCGAAGCCGACGCTCCGCCAGCCACCAACTCCGGCTCTGCACGTCCGGAGGGATCCCAGCCATGAACGCCCAGAGCGCCGACGGCGGCACCCCCTCCCCCACCGGTTTGCTGGCCATTGACAAGCCCCTCGGCCTGACCTCCATGGATGTCTGCCGGCGGGTCCGCCGGCGGCTGATCAACGGCGGTGCGCCCAAGCGCGTCAAGGTCGGGCACGGCGGGACGCTCGACCCGCTGGCGACCGGGGTGCTGGTGGTGCTCATCGGCAAGGCCACCCGCCTGTGCGACGCGGTGATGGCCGGCGAGAAGGGCTATCTCGCTGAAGTCTCGCTGGCGGCATTCTCCACTACGGATGATGCCGAAGGCGAACGAACTGAGGTGCCGGTCGCGACGCCCCCCACTGCCGACGCAGTGGCCCGGGCCTGTGCCGGCTTCGTCGGTCGGATCATGCAGCGGCCGCCGGTGTACTCGGCGCTGAAGATCAACGGACAGGCGGCCTACTCACTCGCCCGCAAGGGCCAGACCGAGAAGATCCCGCAAACCGCCCGTCCGGTTGACATCCACGAGATCACCGTCGTCGAATACGACTTCCCGAGACTGGTGCTGTCGGTCCGCTGCGGCAAGGGGGTGTACATCCGCTCGCTGGGCCGCGACCTGGGCACGGCCTTGGGCACCGGCGGCATGCTGACGGGCCTGCGGCGGACCCGGGTGGGCATGTGGCACATCGACACCTGCCGCCAGCTCGATACCCTGCCCGACAAGCTCTCCCAGACGGATCTGCTGCCTGTGCCCCCACTTGATTCCGCCCCCATGACCACTTCCCCCGCCACGGCTTCCCCCATCGCCCCCCCCACCCCCCCTGCCCCCCCCGCTTCCGCCGGTGCCGGCGAGCCCCGCCCGGTCAAGTCCGCCCGGCTGGCTGCGCTGCCGCCGTTTCTGTTCAACGCCATCGACGACAAGAAGCGGGCCGCCATCGCCGCCGGGAAGGACGTGATCAACCTCGGGGTGGGCGATCCGGACCGGCCGACACCGGCGTTCGTGATCGAGGCCTTGGAGAAGGCAGCGCGGGTGCCGGCCAACCACCAGTACCCCGACTGCTATGGCACCGCCGAGTTCCTCAGCGCCGCCGCGGAGTTCATGTCCCGCCGCTTCGGCGTGAAGGTGGACCCCAAGCGGCACCTGGTGGCCACTATCGGTGGCAAGGACGGCATCGCCCACCTGCCCGTGGGCGTGGTGAACCCCGGCGATGGCGTGGTGGTGTTCACCCCGGCCTACCCGGTGTACGCCTCGGCCAGTTCGCTGGCCGGGGGCGTGGTGCACCGCGTGCAGACAACCGCACAGGACCGTTGGCTGCCCAACTTCACCAATCTCTCCGAGGCTGTGCTGCGGGGCACGCGGCTGATGTGGCTGAACCACCCCGGCAACCCCACCGGCTCGGCGGCGCCGCTGAAGGTCTATCAGGACGCTGTGCGGCTGTGCGCTGACCGGAACATTATCCTCGCTTCCGATCTGGCCTACAGCGAGATCTACTTCGAGGGCGGACCGGCCAGCGTGCCGAGCATGTGGCAGGCCCCCGGAGCCGACCTGGAGCGGACGCTGGGCATCGAGTTCCACTCGCTCAGCAAGACCTTCAACATGACCGGCTGGCGGATCGGCTTCGCCGTCGGCAACGAGCAGGTCATCGCGGCCCTCAAGCAGGTCAAGGACAACTACGACTCCGGCGTGTTCAACGCCATTCAGGCGGCGGGTGCCGCGGCACTGCGGAACTACGACCATCCGGAGATCGCCGGCATGCGTGCGGAGTATCAGGTGCGGCGGGATCTGGTCGTGCCGGCGCTCAAGTCCATCGGCTGCGTGGTGCAGCCGGAGCGGGGCCCGGAGGCGGGGATCTTTGTGTGGGCACGCTGCCCGGTGGACAGCGCTACCGGCAAGCCGATGAGTTCGTGGCGGTTCGTTGAAAAACTCATCGATGAAGCCGCGGTGGTGACGGTGCCCGGTGCCGGGTTTGCCGATTCGGCCGCCGACTGCTTCCGCCTGAGCCTGACACGTGAGACCTCGCGGCTGAGCGAAGCGATGACACGGCTCGCGGGGCTTCGCTTCTGAGCCCGCAGGCCGCCATCGCGGCGCGAATGAACTGGGACAACCTGCTTTTTCTGCATTGGCCGGTTGAACCTGACCTTCTCCGTCGGCTGGTGCCCGAGCCGCTGGAGATCGACACGTTCGATGGCCGCGGCTGGGTGGGGCTGGTGCCCTTCACGATGGCCGACTGCCGCTTTGCCGGCGTGCCCTGCTTGCCCGGGCTGACGAACTTCTACGAGTGCAACGTACGGACGTACGTGCGACACCGAGGCGTGCCGGGGGTGTGGTTCTTCAGCCTCGATGCCCAGACGCTGCTGCCGGTGGCAGGTGGACGCTGGCTGTGGAGTCTGAACTACGTGTACAGCCGCTTTGTGGTGAAGCGGGAGAGGCCGGAGGCTGGACGGGGCGAGGTGATCGATTACCGCCTTTCGCGGCGGCCCGGCCCCTGGCCGGCGGCGGAGACCCACGTGCGCTGGCGGGCGGGTGACCCGCTGCAACGGGACCCCAAGGGGGATGATCTGGCCAGTTTTCTCACCGAGCGGTATTGGCTGTACACCAAGCGGCGGGGAAGCGTGTGGGCGGGGCAGGTCAAACACACGCCCTGGTCTCTCCGACAAGCGGAGGTGCTGCATCTGGAAGACACGCTGGTGGGGGCGGCAGGACTGGAGGTGGGCGGCCTTCCGCTGGCGTACGCCAGCGAGCACATGGCGGTGGAAGGACTGGCGCTGCAACGCCACTGAGAACTGGCGGCACATTGCCGGAACAAGACCTGAATGTGCCCAAGACGGCAAGAGGTTTATGGATCGCAGCTTGGATCGAAGGGATGCTCGACGTTGAATGCGGCGGCTGAAGGGCGGCGGGCCCGAGGACACTCGATCATGCTGCGATACCAGAAGTCGGGCCGGCCACCAGATGCGGCAGGACCGCGTTGCGCCGGCGACCAGTCGCAGTTGCGATGTTGTGCAACTCACGCGGTGGCGACAACGGCAGTGATCGTGCGTCCATGCGACCAGCTGTATCTCGACAGCGGCGAGCAGATCAACCTGCAGCAGCTTGTTGAGAAGCTGATCGTCTCGGCTCTCGACGCTGGTGTAACCGAGCCACTCCGCTGGCTGTGGCGTCGTCCAACCCCCGTGTCGGCAAACGGCCGACTCGCGGTCGACGACGATCTGGCGAACCGGCAGATGCCCACAAAGGCCCGCCCGGACAGACACTCAGCGACCACCAAGACCGAAAAACCGCAGGGAAAACAACCGCATCAGACCTGCAGGGTTTTTGCTTGAGTTTTAACACCCGACCGCCACCTTACTCGAACTGAACCAAGACCGACGGAGACGATGTCCATCCCCCTGCTCGGTGCAACCGCCTAATTTCCTAGCAAAACCAATGGTTTGGCGGCAGTTCTTCAACCATCGACTACACTCCGCCGAGACGCCCGAAGGGACTCTTCAGTCTGGTCAGCCAGTGGGCGAAAGGGTGTGGTCCGAGCTCGGGAAGGCTTGAGGGCCAAGGGAACTTGAAGAGGGGTGAAAGAGGAAAAGTCGGACTTGTGCGATCTGCGTCGCACACGCGGACGGTCTTCGTTCGCACTCTCTGGTCGCGCCATAGCGCGGCCGGAGCATGCGTGATCCCCAGTCTCGGCTTGCTCACAGAACATCGGAGTCAAAGGAATGATGCGATTGTCTTCAGCGGTCTTGACGGCGGCGGCGGTGACGGCGGTTTCAGCAACGGCCTTCGGCCAGAGCGTCCACATCAACGGAGGCCTGTCTTGGGGAGGCTGGAACAGCGTTGGCATGTCCAACCAGCTGGGTGTCTACGGATCCGGATCGACGACGGACGTGTACGAGGTGTACACAACGGTGTTCACGTTCAATAACAACTCCGTCAGCGGCGGCCCCACCGGCGGAGGCCCGACGGGCGGGGCAACCGGCTTCGGCACCGGCGCGTTCTCCAGTGGAGCCTTTGCTAACGGCAACACCATTCTTGGCATCGGCGTCCGCCGCGTGAGCGGCAGCAGCCTGGCTGGATTTGTGCCGACGGTGCGGTTCGATTTGGATGGCGACAGCTACCAGGCCGCCACCTCGGTTGGCGGCTCTGACGGTCGCACCAACTTCTCCAATTGGTCCGAGTTCAGGGACTTCACGGTTCAGTTCGAAGGCTCAGCCGGCTGGCGGGGCGGCACGCTTACGATGCAGGCCGGCAACGGAACCTCCTACGGCGGCACGAACAACCAGCAGCAAATCGTGGGCGGCATCGGCTCCGGCGTGAGCTACGACTGGGCATTCCGTGCTTTCGCGCAGAGCGAGAGCTATCAGATGTTCTTCGACATCAACGCCATGCAGTCGCTGTACGGCGGCTCGAACCCGTTCGGGCTCAACTCCAACTTCACGGGCATCGGCTCGTTCGGAGGCAATCTGCGATTCTCAATGAACGGCCTGGGCAGCAACAACGTGGCGTTCGGCACGACCATCATTCCGTTGCCCCCCGCCGCCGTTGCCGGAGCCGCAACGCTCGGCATCATCGGTGGCCTGGGAGCTCTGCGCCGGCGCCGTTCGCAGGGGTGATTCTGCCTCCAGCCAAGTCATGTCATGCGGGCCTTGCGTGTCATCGCGCAAGGCCCGTTTTCGTTTTGCCTGCCGACAGCCGGCGCAGATCGCCCGTGCCCGCCCGGTCATCCTTCGATGTCAAGCCCGACGTCCAGACTCACCGCTCCGTGCGTCAGCGAACCGATGCTGATGCGGTCCACCCCGGTGGCGGCGATGCCGCCGATGGTCTGCAGGTTCACCCCGCCGCTGGCCTCCAGCAGCAGCGACCGGATATCCCCACGGCTGACGGCGGCGTTGCGCAGCGCCACCGCTTCGCGGAGCAGTTCCGGCGGCATGTTGTCCAGCAGCACCATGCCCACGCCCGACAGCCCCACCAGCGGAGAGCCGGCGGCGAGCAACTCCCGCAACTGCTCCAGCCGGTCCACCTCAAGCTCGATGAACGCCAACCCGTCGCGACCCGCCTCATCACGGGCCAGTCGCACGGCGCGAGACACCTCGGCCACCAGATCACGCCCGCCCGCCTTGGCGACGCCGGCCAGGTGGTTGTCCTTGATCAGCACCGCATCGTAAAGCCCCAGTCGGTGGCAGGCGCCCCCCCCGCAGCGAACGGCGTACTTCTCCAGAATCCGCAGCCCGGGCGTGGTCTTGCGGGTGTCGAGCACCGCCGGCGGTGCGACGCCCGCTTGCGTGGCCCCCTGCTGTGCGGCCGCAACAAAGGTGGCCGTTCGCGTGGCAATGCCGCTGAGCCGGCCCACGAGGTTCAGCAGGGTTCGTTCCACGCGGAGCACCGACCGCAACTCGCCGTCCAGTTCGGCGGCCACGGCTCCGGCGGGAAGGACGTCGCCGTCGTTCGCCCGTGCGATCAGGTCGCAGTCGGCCCGGAAGGCGTGCAGCACCGCCGGGGCGCAGGCCAGCCCGCACAGCGTGCCCGCCTGCCGCAGCACCAGCCGGGCCGTGCCCCGCACATAGCCGGGAACAAAGGCCTGCCCGGTGACGTCACCCCGATCAAGCTCCGGGCCAAGGTCTTCCAGCGCCGTCAGGTCCATCAGCCGCTCGAGCAGGCCGGCGCGGGGCCCGGAGGTGAGATGGGCGAAGGCATCGGCAGGGGCCATGGCATTGAGGTCGGTCATGGCGAGGCATCCTTTGGCGAGGCGGGCCGGTGCTCGGGCGCGAGCACAGCGTTGAGTACGCCCCGACGTGGCAGGCGGGCGCGGTCGATGCGGGGCATGCCGTCCACCTCGGGCGTGCGGTTGAGCAGCATGTACAGTCCACCGAACAGCAGCGGGAACCCGAGGCACGCCACCACCACCTGGGTGGCGCTGCCGGCATCCAGCAAGCCCGGCCGCTTGAGCAACTCGCCCAGCCAGCCGGCGGCGAGCACGCCCACGGCGGTGGCGCCAAACCCGGCGACGGTCAGCAGCGAGAGCACCCGCCCGCGCATGGCGTCAGGGGCCAGCACTTGCATGGCGGCCCAGCTCTGGTTGAAGGCCCAGATCCAGAAAAAGCCGACCACCAGCATCACCGCATAACCGGCCCACAGTCCGGTGGTGACAGCGAAGATCGCGATCGACAGCCCCAGCGCACTGACCGCGACCGGGATGAAGTGGTGCTTGGGGTACCAAGGCGGAATCAGCCGCAGGGCAAAGCCCCCGGCGACTGCGCCGATGCCCTGGATCGCCAGCAGAATGCCCGCTGCGGTCTCCGCGGCCTCCTTCTGCAACTGATACACGTCGATGACATACAGCGACAGCAGCCGCACCAGCGGCGCAGCGAGCAGGCTCAGGTACACTTGAGCGAAAAACACGGCGCGAGGACCCGGGCTGGAGGCGAGGAACCTTGCGGCGTCGATGATCTGCCGCCAGACTGCCGAGCGATCGGCGCCGGCAGTGAGCGGCGCCGGCGGCGCATCGGGCGTTGTCATGACGACGAAGGCAACGGCCAGGAACGACACCGCGTTGAAGACAAACAGCGGCGTGGAGGCGAACTGGGCCAGAACCGCCCCGGCGAGCGCCGGCCCGACGACGCGGGCGAGGTTGAACTGGATGCCGTTGAGGGTGATGGCCCGTGTGAGTTGGGGCTTGGGCACCAGGCGGGGCGTGAGCACCTGCCAGGCTGGGAAGTTGAAGGCCATGACCACGCCGTTGATGAACCCCAGCGCGAACAGCCAGTGCACCGCCGCCCGCGGGTCGGCGAAGGGCACAGCGCTGACCACCGCCACGCCCGCTGCCACCACCGCCGCCAACACCTGCGTGACCACCAGCATGGTCCGGCGGTTCACCCGGTCGGCCACCACCCCGCCAAAGACGCCAAACAGGAAGATGGGCACGCCCTGCAGGAAGCCCAGCAGCCCCTGGTCATCCAGCCGGCCGGTGGCCTTGGCGACGAACATCTGGATGGCGAACATCTCCATCCAGCCGCCGATGTTCGAGAAGAACTGGGCGAAGAGCACCTTGCGGAAGTGGCGGTTGGCCAGCACCTCGCCATAGCCCGAGCCGGCCGGGCCGGCGGTCGGGGCGGCGGCGGTTGCAGCGGCGGTGGCCCCGGCCGAGCGGTTCTCGGACGATTCATCAAGCGCGACGACCGTGACGCCAGCCTCGTTGATCGGCGTGGCTTCGATACCGACCCGCTCGGTGTGCACGGTGGGGGCATGGCCGGCGGCCGCTGCGGGGATGGCTGACTTCGGGTCCGCTGCCCCCCCATTGCTCCCGACGCCCCCGGTGCCCTCCCCTTGAGGTTGATGTTCCGACGGTGACAACAAGTCGCTCCAACAACCGCCCCGATCAACCCTCAGCAGCCGGGCAGTCTAGGCGGATGGTGATTTGGGGGCGTCGGGCCTGACGGCTGCCGGCGTTGGAGGAGCCGCCGGCACGGCGCCCGGCGGATTGGCCCACCGAAGGCCGGAGAGGCCGGCACCAAGCAGGCAGAAGTACCAGCACACGCCTGGTGCGGTGCCAGCAAGCACCCAACCGGCCCACGGCAGCACCTCGGCGGTGCGGGATGGCACGTTGACCACGGCCACAACGGCAGCGCCAAGAACCGCAAACGGAATCGCCAGGCTGGCGTGGGCCGTCAGCACACTGGCGATGTCACCGCGAATGCGCGAGCGGCCGAGCAGCCGATGGCAAGTGGCGACGAGTGAACCGCCGATGACGGCGAGGCAGCAGAGGCCGCCGACGAGAACGCAGAAGCCAAACGCCACCGAGAAAGGGAGCACACTTTGGTTGGCAGTCGACCCATCGACTGAGCCGACCGATGCGGCCGACCAGTCGGCAATGCTCAGCACCAACACAACGCCAATTCCGGTGAGCGTGATGAGGAAGGCAAGGAGGTAGTTGAACATCTCCAGATCAGCAGGATCGTCCTTCCCCACGTCGGCCCGTCTGAAGCAGGCTTTGGCACGGGTGCCGCCAAAGCCCACCGCCCGCAGCGTGGACCACCAGCGGGCAACCCGGCCGGGCCCGGCGACCTGCCAAGGGGTGCCGGTGCGGCGGGCGGGTGAGGAGTCGGCGATGGGGGCCTTGCAACCGGCGCACAGGTCGTTCTGCTCTGCGTGGTGCACGGCCCGCCCGCACGACTCGCACAGCAGCGGCTCGGGGGGCTCGAGCATTGCAGGCGCGGCTGGCGCAACGCGTTGGAGCACCGTCGCATAGCGGGTGCGGTACAGGCCGAAGACGACCAGCGGCGGGATGGCGGCGAACATCGCGGGTATGAGCAACATCACCGCCTCCGACCCGGTGACCGCCGAGAAGATCAGAACCCCGATCGCCACGACGGCGCCGACGGGCATGAAGATGAGCACATGGCGGGCAACCAGCCGCGGAGCGTTGACGTCCGCGCCAAGGCCGAGATGGGACGCGACAACCCGCGCGAAGCAGATGACCGCCGTTGCGATGCACAAGGCCCCCAGGGCAGTGAGCCCCCAGCCGAGCATCGCAAGGGCGATGGTCCACCCCAGACCCTGCCAACCCGCGCCGGAACCAACGCCGATGATCAACGCCAGCAGCGTGCCTGCGCCGCCGACCAGAGCGGCGGGAAGGAGAATGGCCTGAACATCGGCACGCGTCGCCCCTCGCTCCTCACGCACGCCGATCCGCAGTTGATCGAACCACTCGCCGAGCCGACCGGTGATCAGGTGATCCAGAGCATCCCGGACGCACACGCCCCAAGACTGCCCCGCCTGCGCCGGCGAACCGGCCAGGCGCTGCGTGCTGACCGGCTCAACGGCCGATCCACACTCGCTGCAGCGTGCGGCGGGCCGGCCCGAACCGTCCAACAGCCACGGATACCCGCACTGGCCGCAGACGACAGGGCCGATCAACTGGAACACTTCGGGCGGGTTGACCGCGTCGCACTCCGGGCAGCGCAGAGGCAGGCTTGGGTCACCCGATTGGCCCAGGCCGGTGAGGTCGTACCCGCAGCCTGAGCACACCGTGGGCGGGAGGTACGTTCGCCCGTCCCGGAAAACCACTGCGCACGACGCGACAGCGGCCGAAGGCGGAGTGGTTGGCTGTGGGGATTGGCTTGCTTCAGCCATGGGCGGTCGTTCCGGAACCGGGAGTCACAACGCTGCCGGCCGACGGAAGGTTCGCAAAATGACACCGGCGAACCCCGAAGAAGACCACAGTCTCAAACACGAACATGCCCGCCAGGAAGCCGATCACCCCCCCACTGACCACGCCGGGCACCGGCCAGATGAACACCTCCACCCACGGCAGCACGCGAGCGCCGACCAGCGAACCCACAGGCGTCAACACACCGGCCAGCACCCACGCGGGCGAGGCGTGCGCAACCACCACCCACGCGACGTCGCTGGTGATCCGCCAGGAACGCTGCCGGCCGAACATCCGCAGGCCGACGGTCTCGATGGCCGTCAGCGTGTGAAGCAGCAGCGGACCCACTATGGCGGCGATCCCAGCCGTCAGCCACATGCCCGCCAGCGCGAAGCCCACCCCGGCGACCACCGAGGCCAGCACCACGCTGGCCACCAGCAGAGACCGCGAGGCCGGCCAGTCCACCCGCACGCGGCCAAAGGCCGCCCGCCACCGGCCGGGGTGCGGCCCCAGATGGGCAACCTCGACCAGCCAGGCCATTGGCGAGGCCCCACGCACCTGCCAGGGCGAGCCGACGCGCAACGCAGGGCTGGAGGCGGCGCGGTCGGCTCCGCACTCCGGGCAAGAGCCCGACTGCGGCAGAGTGGTCAGGTCGTAGCCGCAGGATTCGCACAGCAGCAGGTGCGGATCAAGCAGAGCGGTCGTGCCGCGGGCGGCAGCGTCGGCACGGGTGCCGGCGGCCGGGCGGGCTGGCGGTGTGCGTGTCTCAGCCATTGGCGGGCTCTTCAACCACCGGTGCCACGGCCACCCCCCAGCGGCCCCAGATCGCTGCCAGCACCGGCGCCCCGCCGACGCAACCCAAGGTCAGCCAACCCGGAAGCGAGAGCGCCAGACCGCCGGCGGTCAGCACAACCGCCGGCGGCAGAAGGGCCGCGGCGTGGATCATGATGCCCCAGGCATGCGAACCGTCGAGCCGCCGCTGGGTCACCACCGCGGCCCAGGCAACCACACACCACAGCAGCATCAGCAACCCCACCAGCCAGCAGACAAGCACGGCGAACATGACCACCGAAACGAGCACGGACGATCGGGCCGGATTTGGTAGGCCGCCGGCCAGGCTGTTCGTGAGCAATGACACCAAGGCCACGGCGGAGCAGCCAAGAACAGCAGCGAACACGTGCGCTGCCAGCAGGCCATCGGTCCCGCCGGGCCGCACGGAACAGAACACCGCACGCCACGACTGCGGTCCGCCGCACAACGCCCGGAGCAGCAGCAGGTAGCGACGAACAGCCGACCCGCGGTATCGCTGCTGCCACGGCGACCCCTTCGGCATCGGAAGGCGCGACCGCCAGCCGGCGAACCCACACTCGGGGCAGACCGTCGCCGATGGGACCGAACTGAGGTCGTAGCCGCAGCGGAGGCACGGTTGCGGGATGTGATCCTCCGACGTCATGACCCGAACAGTGTACGACCATCTCGCTCCGAGCGGGCCAGCACAGGGGATGGCGTGGTCCCGAAACGGCCTGCAACTCGTCCGGCCGCATCCCGCCGTGCCCGGCTCCGGTTGACTCGGCGCAGCCAGACCCCATGATTGTGTTGCGTGACCGATGCCCGAACCAGATCGATCCTCGAGCGGCATGGCCTCCGCTGCACCAGGCAGCGGGCGGAGATCTACCACGCGCTGGTCTCCACATCCAGCCATCCGACCGCCGAAGAACTCTTCGGGATGGTGCGCAACCGCCTGCCCGGGCTGTCGCTCGCCACGGTGTACAACACGCTCGACGCGTTCGTCCGCCGCGGCCTGGCCCGCAAGTTCGCCCTGCCGCCCAGCGTGGGCGAGGACCCGTCAGCATCGGCCCCGGCCCCGGCGGCCCGGTACGACGCGGATACCTCCGAACACATCCACCTGATCAGCGACCACGGCAAGGTGCGGGATGTTCCGCCGGATCTGGGGCGGCGGCTGATCGACGGACTGCCGCCGGACGTGCTGGATGAACTGGAACGCCGCATGGGCGTGAGCATCGACCAGGTCCGCATCGAAATCTCCGGCACCTCCACCGGCCGGTCGTGCTGAAGCCGGCCCTGCGGCCCCGGGGGCCTGCGAGATGCCGGCGCCGGGCGTACATTGCCGCCCAATGAGCAGCACCCCGACAACGGCCCCCACTGACACCGAAATCGCCCTTCGCCCGGCCGAGATGCACCTCTACAAGCCGGCCGAGCCAGCGACGGCGGTGGTCACCAAAACCGAGATCTGCACGGCCGGCAAGAAGGCGGCCGGTTACGTCCGCCACATCGAGTTTGATGTGTCGGGCACCAATCTGGTCGGGCGGGCGATCCCAGGGCAATCCATCGGCGTGCTGGCCCCGGGTGTGGACGCCATGGGCAAGCCCCACAAACTGCGGCTGTACTCGCTGGCCAGCCCCACCGGCGGCGAGGACGGCCAGGGCCGCATCCTCTCCACAACCGTCAAGCGGACCATCGACGAGCACTGGGACACGCACAAGCTGTTCCTTGGCGTGTGCAGCAACTACCTCTGCGACCTGCAGGTCGGTGACAAGGTGCAACTGACCGGCCCCAGCGGCAAGAAGTTCGTGCTGCCCCAGGCGGCCGAGCAGCACGACTACCTCTTCTTCGCCACCGGCACCGGCATCGCACCCTTCCGGGGCATGGTGATGGACCTGCTGGCCTCCAAGGCCAACTGCCGCGTCACGCTGGTCATGGGCACGCCCTACGCGACCGACCTGCTGTATCACGAGCAGTTCACCAGACTGGCGGCGGCCCACAGCAACTTCCGCTACCTGCCGGCCATCAGCCGCGAACGCAACGCCGGCCCCCAGGGCCCGGCCCAGCACGGCAAACTCTACGTGCAGGACCGCCTGAAGACTGACGCCGAGGAACTCCTCCCGCTGCTTCGCTCCAGCCGCACCCTGATCTACATCTGCGGCATCGCCGGCATGGAGATGGGCATCTTCCAGCAGATTGCGACCCTGCTCAGCGGCTCGGATCTGGAGCAGTACATCCGGACCGACGCGGCCACCATGGAGAAGCGGGCGAACTGGGAACGGTCGATGCTGCACAAGGACATCAAGCTCAGCAAGCGGATCTTCATGGAGGTCTACGCCTGAGCGGCAGGAGTGCGACCGGTGCCCACCACGCTGCTGACGGAGCCCACGCGGGGGCGGGGCATGATCGACATCACCTCGCAGGTGCAGGCTGCGGTGACGGCCTCGGGCGTAGTCGACGGACTGTGCACGGTGTTCATCCAGCACACCTCGGCCAGCGTGCTCATTCAAGAAAACGCCGACCCGACCGTGCGGACCGACTTTGAGACCTGGATGAGCCGCGTCGTGCCCGACGGCGACCCCGACTTCGTGCACGACGCTGAGGGGCCCGACGACATGCCGGCGCACATCCGGGCGGCGCTCACGGCGGTCAGCCTGGGCATCCCGGTGGTCGACGGCCGGCTCGCCCTGGGCACCTGGCAGGGTGTGTACGTCTACGAGCATCGCACCCGGCCCCACAGCCGTCGGGTGCTGGTGACGACCATCGCGGGCTGATCCGCCGGCGGCGGTTCACTTCGGGGGCGACCAGCCAACGGTCACCTCGACGGGCCAGGGCCCGTATTCACCCCCGCCGATCGGATCGGCCAGAGTGATGTCCGCCCGCACCGTCAGCCGCCCGGGGCCGGTGAACTCGGATTCTGGTGAGACCACAAAGCGAAAACTCAGCGCACCCGAACCCAGAAGCGTGACCGTCGACTGTGGCAGATCGCCGCCGGGGGACCCGCGAATCGCCAGCGGACGCGGCGGTCCGCCGCCATCAGGAACGAAGGTGACCGCGATGATCCTTGCGGTCACGTCCGCCGGGGGCAGTCCGGGGAGAAGACCGGCGGCGGTGTGGATCAGGTTCAGCCGCCAGAAGAACGCCGACTCGGCGGCCAGATCGACCGTCCACCCCACGCTGCCCATGTCCGCCCCACCACCCGCGTCCGCAGCCCCAGGCCCGCTCACCCGACCGTCCGCGTCGGTCGCGGCCTTGCCCATCACCATCAGTTGATACAAGTCCCGAACCACCTCCGGCTCCAAGGTGGCGTTGCCAAGGCGGGGCACCAGCGACGAGCCAAGCTGGTTGTCCGTCGGCCACGCGTGGCCGGCCCGCAGACGCTCAAGCAGCGCCCTGGCCAGATCGTTCTCATCCAGCCGGCCCGCGGCGATGCGACGCGCGACCGCCTCATGCGTGGCCACATCCGAACGACCGGATCGCACCGACTGCAGCAAGCCGCCGGCAGTGCGGTAGTTCTCCCAGTTCACGCCACTCACCAGAACCGCAACCAACCCCACCGCCGGAGCGCCGGCGGCCAGCACCGCACCCATGGCCGCCGTCAGCAGCAGCGGGCTTCGCTTCAGGCGACCGAGCCCGACGGCGCCGCCGTGCGTCAGCCGGTTGCCGCACTCGGGGCACTGCGCCTCGGTGGCAGTGGTCGGCGGCACGGTCAGCATGCCGGTGAGATCAAAGCCGCAACGGCGGCAGGTGGGCGTCAGGCCGACGGGCGTGCCCCGCCATGCCCGCACCAGCAGCAGCACGGCCAGTGGCCAGAGCAGCAGCAGCACGGCCAGCACCAGCAGCAGCACCGGCGGCTGCATCAGCACATGATTGGGCAACAGTGGCTGAAACATCCTTCGGCCTCTCCGGATGCGCCGGGTGCGGCAACCCGGCAGGAACCGGCGACCCGGGCCGCCGCGGAGACCGGTTGTCGGGTCACTTTCCGGCGGGCTTGGCGGTGATCCGCAGGATGCGGTCGTCACTGTCGGCGGGGCGGCCCCGGCCATCGCGGTTGGAGGTGCTGACGTAGAGCGCACCGTCGGGCCCCTGGGCGATGGCCCGCAGCCGTCCGAGGCTTGTCAGAATCCGGGTCTGTCCGGTAACGGCCCCGGCCGCATCCAGCGAGATGACGTACACGCCGGGACGCTTGTTGCCGCCCAGACCGCCCAGAGCGGTGAACAGCAGCTTGCCCTTGAGGGCGGGGATGGCGTCGCCGGTGTAGAACAGCAACTGCGACGGGGCGATCGCCGGGCTCCACTCGGCCAGCGGGTGCTCCAGCCCGTCCTGGCTCTGCTTGTGGTGGATCGTCGGCCAGCCGTAGTTCTTGCCCTTCTCCACGCGGTTGAGCTCGTCGCCGCCGGTGCCGGCTTCGCCCGAGGGCCCGTGCTCAACCTGGTACATCACACCGGTGCGCGGCTGCCAGTCCATGCCTTGAGCGTTGCGGTGGCCCAGAGACCAGATCTCCGGCCGGGCGTCGGCGGTCTTCACGAAGGGGTTGTCCTCGGGCACCGAGCCATCGTCGTTCAGCCGCAGGGTCTTGCCGCCCAGCGAGGTCATGTCCTGCGAGAGTTCACGCCGGAACATCTCGCCGGTGGTGATGTACAGCTTGCCATCGGGGCCGAACCTCAGCAGGCAGCCGGCGTGGTTGCTCTGCGCCGGGAAGCCCGAGATGATCAGCTTGTCCTCAATGAACTTGCCCTCGCTCTCGCGGAGCCGCATGACGCGGACGTCGATCTTTACCCGCTCACGGCCCCGCGCGTCCTTCTCGCCGGTGGCTTCCTGGTGGCCGTAGGCGATGTACACCCACTTGTTCTTTGCGAAGTCCGGGTGGGGAGTGATACCCATCAGGCCGATCTCGCCGCCGGTGCGGATGTCCTTGACCTCAAAGAGGGCCTCAGGGATGAGCTTGCCGTCCGCGGCCACGCCCCGCACCCGCCCCTCACGCTCAGTGAACAGCATGCGGCCATCGGGCAGGAAGCACATCGCCCACGGCACCTTCGTGCCGGTCACATAGTCCTCCACCTGCAGCCCGGACTGCAAAGCCGTATCCATCTCGGCCAGGCCGGCGACCGTCGGCGGGGCGGCGAGCAGCGGCGTTCCGAGCATGGTCAGTGCGGAGACAAACAGCAGGGCAGTGGGATGTTGCATCCTGCATCTTTGGCCCGTCGCATCGCCAAAGGCGGGGCTGTCCCCGGCGGCGGGATGAGGGAGCAAATGGCCCGGCGGATGGCAGGCGGCCGAGAGTTCGGCGCCACCCAGACTACGGGCAGCCGTCGGCGAAGGCGTTAATGAACGCCACCAGGTCATCGCCGGTGACCACACCATCGGATGGGGGCTGGCCTCCGACGGTGACGATGTCGGCCAGGCCGTCGCCGGACACAAACGCGTTGACGAACTCAACGAAATCGTCGCCGGTCAGCAGGCCGTCGGGCGTCCGCATCCCGCCGATGCTCACCCGATCCGCAAGGGAACAGGCGGGCACGCCCTGCACCGGGGCACTGATGAGCAAGTCGTTGTTCTCATACCGGGGCTCCTGCTGATCGACGATCGCCCGCAGCGACAGCGTTGACGGACCGGGCAGGATCGCCACCAGCCGCACCTGCGCGAACAGCACACTCGGGGCCGGGGCCAGCGTGCCCAGCGGCACCACCACCTGTCGCTGATCAGTCCGGAGCGAGGGTGCCGGCTCGGTTTCCAGGACCTCCCACTGAGGCGGCAGCGTGATCAGCAGCCGGGCGCCGGTACCCAGCACCGCCGGATCCGTTCCCAGGTTGGTGATCGTCGCCGCCACCTCGGCGATGGTCCCGGGTACGACGTCGCCCGGCACGTACACGGTCGCCTCCAGGGCCGCGTCAAGCGGGGTCGCCGAGCATGGAACGGGCGATGAGCCGGAGTTCCTGGGCTGAACGGACGCGATCCGCCAGTCGGTTGCGTTGTCGTTGTTGTCGATGCAGCGGTCAACCCGCACAAAGGCCCGCTGGCCGCTGCCGGTCGGCGTCGGGAACGCGGCGCCCTCGGCGCTGGAGGCCCCGGATCCGACCGAGAGGCGGTCGACGATATCCGACGCGCCGGGCGCCGGCCCCACCAGCGTCGCCTGCGAAGCGACCAGCGCCAGCTTGAAGCCGCCGGAGGGGATGCCCCCGACGTTGAACGCCGCGTCGGCCGGGGGCAGGGCGGCCAGCGAAGCGGCCGAGCCGCCGGGCAGGCTGATCAGGAAGGAACCACCGGGCTGAAGCACCGCCGAGGGCAGGTCCAGTCTCGTCCACACGCCGCCGCCGGCGGCGCAGACCTGAAGCGACCAGCCGGACATGCCGATCGGTTGCAGGGTGGGGTTGAACAGTTCGACGAAGTCCCGCGCGTACAACGGCGGCTCGGACCCTGCGCCCCATCCGCCATTGGCGTACACCTGGTTCAGCCTGATGCCCGGCGAGGCCGAAGCCATCGCGCCGCCGGAGCACAGCAGCCATGCCGCACACGCAACATGCCATCGCCAGCGGGTCAGGACGCTCGCCGTTCCTCTCTCACCTCCGCCCCGGGCCATGCCCGGCAGACGCGACCGGCTCACGGGCAGCCGGCGGCGAAAGCGCCGACGAACGCGTTGAAGTCATCGCCAGTCAGCAGTCCGTCACCGGGGGGCAAGCCGCCGATGGCGACGATGTCGGCCAGCAGATCGTCGGCGGCGAACGCCCCGATGAAGGCGTTGAAGTCGTCGCCGGTCAGAAGGCCGTCGGCCGGAGCCTGACCGCCGATGCTGACAATGTCAGCGACGCTGCAGGGGGACGGGCCGCCGCCACCGCACACGCCCAGGGGGGAGGCCGAGTTGCGGGGAGCAGGGGCCGCGATCATGAAGTCGGCGGCGTTGTCATTCGTGTCGGTGCAGCCGCCGTTGAGACGGAACATGGCCTGGAAGGCATCCTCGGTCCATACGACCGGGCCGGTGAAGCCGTCGAAGCAGAAGACCGCCGAGCCCCAGGCGACGAAATCAATCATCAGCGGCAGCCCCGGGTCGCACGGACCGGGGGCGAAGTTGGTCGTGTTCATGATCGCCAGCTTGCCGGCGGCGTTGCTCAGCGAAAACACGCCGGAGTCGCCATCGGGGGTGATCGGAAGCGGGTCGCCCGCGGTGCCGGTGTTGCCAGCCACGACCAGGAAGTAGCCCTTGGCCGGCACCACCACGTCGGGGAAGTTGAAGCGGACCGACCAGGAGTTGCCGGTGGCCGACTGGTACTGCAGCGAGCGGCCAAACAGGCGGACGGGGGTGGTGCCGGCGTTGAAGACCTCGATGTAGTCGCGGTTGAACAGGGCGGCGGCGGTCGCGCCGCCTCCGGGGTAGATCTGGCTGATCTTCAGCGAGATCTCCGAAGCCGGACGGAGCACCACGACCGACGTGGACGCGGAGTTGTTACCGGGATTGGTGTCGGTGCCGGTGGTGGAGATGGTGAAGACGCCGGGGAGGGTCGTCTCGACAGTGGGCTGGCAGGTGATGGTCAGGTTGATCGTGCTGCCGGCGGTCACCGGGCCGAGGTCGACCAGGAAGTTGCCGCCCACGGTGGACGAGGTGCCCTGGCTGGCGGCAAGATTGGTGACACCGGTGCCGACGGGCAGGGTGATCCGGGCGTTGGGGGCATCGAGCGTGCCGACGTTGCGGACAGCCAGCGAATAGGTCAGCGTTTCGGTGCCGGCGCTGGTGACGATCAGCGTGTTCGGCGTCGCGGTCACGGCCAGGTCAATGCCGGTGCTCGGGCACACGGGGCCCAGCGGGCTGGCGGTGTTCCGCGGGTTGGGAGTGCCGACGATAAAGTCCAAGCCGTTGTTGCCCACCGCCGAGCAGCCGTCGCCGACCCGCAGGGCCGCCGTGGTCACCGAGATCGGACCGGACATGGCCGAGCCGACGATGCACTGGTTGGCCGGCAGCGACGCTGCCGAGCCATAGGCGAGGAAATCCACCAAGCCGGTGACCACCGCCACAGGGCACGGCGTGCCGTTGGGAATCAGCAACTGGTTGCTGACCAGAGCGACCTTGCCGTTGGTCGAGGACAGGTTGATGGTCCCGGTGACCTCGGGGGTCGGCAGGGCCTGGCCGTTGGTCGTGCCGCCGGCGAACTGGATCAGGTAGTAGCCCCGCGCCGGGATCGTGCCGACCAGATCCAGCTTCTGCCACTGGTTCCCGCTCTGCGAAGCGTACTGAACCGAGTACCCGCTGATGTCGATCGGGGCATTGGTGCGGTTGAACAGTTCAACGTAGTCGTTGCGGAAGGTAGCGCCGGCCTGGTTGCCGCCGCCGTACACCTGGCTGATCACCACGCCGGTCTGAGCCTGAACCGCCGTCACGCCCATCAGGACCGTCAACGTCGCCGTCACCATCGCATGCTTCATGGGTGTCTCTCTCTCGTGTCGTTCGGTGCGCCGGGGCTCACGCCTCGGCGCTTGGCAGTTCCGGGCGGTGCATCGCCCGGTGTGTGGTGGATCTGAGAAGCCGATCGCTTGTCGCTACGCGCTCCGTCGGTCGGTGCCAACGCTGCCGGCCGCACTCCGGAACAGCGATTCGCGCCCTCGCCAGCCGCCCGGGGCGGCCGACCGGTAGGAGGCACGACGAAGGGTACTCCGCAAAATGCACCGCTCCACCAATCCGGCAGGCGATCTGGTGCGATGCGGTTGCCTTTCGGACCCGCGCTTGCGCCGCCGATCCCCCAGACTCGCACGCGGGACGCACGAGCGACCTCCTGAACGTCCGAGAATTCGCCTACCTGTCTTCCAGCACATCTCGCCGGTCCGCAGCGATCGACCGCGTCGACTCGCCGCCGGGCTCGCACCGCGCCGACGATCCCGGCATGAAGCTCGCCGTCATCATCCCCGCCGCCGGATCGTCACGCCGCTACAACGCCCAGGCCGAGGCCAACGCCTTGGCCGCCCGCTCCAAGCTGGATGAAGATCTGGGCGGTCGACCAGTTCTGCAGCGGACGGTGGAACTGTTCACCAACCTGCCCCAGACGATGACGGTCATCGTCGCAGGCCCGGCCGACCCGGCGGCCATGGCAGCCTTCAAGGATCGCTACGCGGACAAGCTGGGCCTGCTGGGCGTCAAGTTGTGCATGGGTGGCGAGAGCCACCGCTACGAAACGGTGCGCAACGCACTGGCGCTGGTTCCCGACAGTTGCACGCACATCGCCGTGCACGATGCTGCCCGCCCGGCCTGTCCACCCGACCTCATCGAGCGGCTTCTGGATGCAGCGGAGAAGTTCCCGGCGGTCATCCCCGGGCTTCCGGTCGCCGACACGCTCAAGCGGTCGACCGAGTCGGTCGCCGACCCTTCGCCGGATCCGCTGGCATCCATCCTGGGTGCGGCCCCGGAGCGCCGCTTCGGCGTGGTCGACGCAACGGTGGACCGCTCGGGCCTGTTCGCCGTGCAGACCCCGCAGGTGTTCACGCGGGAACTGCTGGTGCGGGCCTATTCGCAGGCCAAACTGGACAGCACCGACGACGCCCAACTGGTCGAACGGCTGGGGGAGCGGGTGGTCATCGTGCCGGGCGACGCCCGCAATCTCAAGATCACCCACGCCGCGGACCTACCCCTGATACGGGCCATCCTCGGCGTCCGCCCACCCGAACAACGCCCCGCCCACATGCGGTTCTGATCTTCACAGTCAACTGCGTTGCGGCGTGCAATTCGGCCGCTCCACCTGCGTTGACCCCAGCATGACCACTTCCACCACGCCGTCCCGTTCCGTCCTGTGGACCATGACCGCGTCAGCAGCGTGCCTGCTCGCCAACCACGCACTGGCCGGCTCCGGCACGGGCCTGCAGCCCGGCTGCACCTACGACCTGCGCGGGCTCACGCCGCTGATGGAGCAGTTCCTGACTGCCAACCCCCAGTTCCCGGGCGCCGGACTGGTCATTCAGGTCGATGGTGTGGCGGTCTACGAGCGGTACTTCGGCAGCTACAACGAGAACACCGTGGTCGCCATCGCTTCGGCGACCAAGACCCCGACATCGGCCCTGCTGCTGGCCCTGCAGGACGACGGCCTGCTGACGCTCGACAGCACCGTTGGCGCATTCATCCCCGAATTCCGCAGCGGCAACCTAGCCCAGATCACCGTGCGCCAGTGCGTGTCGCATACCTCCGGTCTGCCCGCCAACAACCCCGCGATCAGCAGCGACACGCTCAGCCTGGCGCAGGCCGTGCAGCAGATCGCCGGCGTGGGACTCCGTCGTGTCTTCGTTCCCGGCCAGGGACTGGTGAGCGTTCTCCCGGGTACTGACTTCTGCTATGGCGGCGTCTCGATGCACGTCTCCGGACGAGTCGCCGAGGCGGCCTCCGGTGTGCCCTACGCCCAGTTGCTCAGCCAGCGGATTCTGCTCCCCAGCGGCATGGCCAGCACGTTCTTCTCCCCCGGCACGCTGGCCAACCCGAGGATCGCCGGCGGCCTGAACTCCACCGCCCGCGACTACGCCAACTTCCTCCAGATGATCGCTGATGACGGGGTCCGCAACGGCGTCCGCGTGCTGTCCGAAACGGCCTGCCGGCAACTGCTCACCAACCAGACCGGCACCGTACCGCTGACCTGCACGCCCAGCTTTGTCTACCCCGACGCTCGGTATGGCGTCGGCATCTGGCTGGAACGCACCGATGAGCTGGGCAACACCACGCAGGCCAGCGGCATCGGAGCCTTCGGCTTCAACGGCTGGATTGATCCTCAGCGGCGCGTGGTGGGCGTGCTCATGGTCTCCGCCGGAAACGGCTTCCAGGACTCGGGCGCCTTTGCCGAGCAGATCAAGGCTGTGGTGCGGCAACGGGTTGACGCGGGCCCCCGCCCCATCGCCGACATCGTCGCCATCGGCGGCGAGCCCCTGCCGCCCCCCGGCCCCGCCGGAGACGGCCTGGTGACCGGCGACGACTTCGTCGCCTTCGTCCGCGGGTTCGTCGTCGGCAGCCCCATCGCTGACATCGTCCGCATCGGCGGCGACCCGGCCCCCGACGGCCGCATCACCGGGGATGACTTCATCGCGTTCATCAACGCCTTTGCCACCGGCTGCCCCTGACCGCCCGCCACCGGGCCGTCATCCGCCCGGAGGGCCAGTGGCGGGGCCGTCTTTCTCCCCTACCCTGCGGCACAATGCGATGCATCGTGACCGGACAGATTGGCATGGAGAAGAAGCCCTACCTGGAGGCCGTGCGTCGCATGGCCGGCGAGCAGGGCGAGCACCTGGCGGTGTACCACGTGGGCGACATGATGTATGCCGAGGGACGCGACGTGCGCCCCGGCCGCATTCTGGATCTGCCTCTGTCGCGTCTGAACTCACTGCGCCGCGCGGCCTTCAAGGATGTCATTGCCCAGAGCAAGGCCGAGAAGAACCTGATCGTCAACACGCACGGCACCTTCCGCTGGCGGCACGGCCTGTTCTCCGCGTTCGACTTTGACCAGGTTCGCGAGATGAACCCCGACACCTTCGTGTGTCTGGTTGACAACATCGAGGTCGTGCACCACCGGCTTCATCAGGAGCACGAGATCGACGCCACCCTCAAGGACTGCATGGTCTGGCGGGAGGAGGAGATCCTCGCCACCGAGCTGCTCAGCCAGGCCATCCCCGGGAGCAAGTTCTACATCGTCTCCCGCGGCCGGCACGCCATGACCACCCGCACCATGTTCCGCCTCGCTTGCCGGCCGAACATGCGCAAGGTGTACCCCAGTTTCCCGATGAGCCACGTGGTGGACATGCCCGACGTGCTCGCCGAGATCGACCGCTTCCGCGCTGCACTGGCCGAGCACTTCATCACCTTCGACCCCGGTGACGTGGACGAGAAGTTGCTGCTGGAGCGGGCCATCGCCGCCACCCGCGAGGGCAAGGAGTTCCTCGAGGTCGCCCCCCACTCCTTCGGCGGCTCCAAGTCGGGCGACGCCAAGCCCATCCGCGTGCGCGTCCGCGAGGTGATGGACATCGCCGGCGACATCGACGGCCAGATCTACATGCGGGACTTCAAGCTCATCGACCAGTCGGACATGATCGTCTCGCTGGTCCCTGAATTGCCCGGGGGCGTGCCGGGGCTGTCCTCAGGCGTGGAGCGCGAACTGCAGCACGCCTGGGAGCACACCAAGGAGGTTTACGTGGTGTGGAAGCCCAAGAAGAGCCCCTCGCCGTTCATCACCGAGACCGCCACCCGCGTGTTCAAGAGCGTTGACGAGGCCCTGGCCTACTTCGAGCAAAAGGGCATGTTCGGCGAACGCAACCTGTTCGGACACTGACGCCTGCTCACCGCTCGGCCCCGCCCCCTCCCGCCCCATCCCCCGCCCGACCGGACTGAAACCACGCGCAACGGGCACCGAACAAACCTGCCATGCACCAAAGGTTTCCCGACAACCCGCCGCCGATCCCGCCCGCCGGCGGATTCCCCGCGGGGGCCGCGGGCAGCGGAGGTGGCGTGCAGGAGTGGGAGCGCACCTACGCCCTGTTCACCCACCTCACGCTGCTGCTGATCCTCCTGCCGCTTGTGCCGGTGATCCCGCCGCTGGTGATGTGGCTGATCAAACGCGACCGCTCGCAATTCGTGGACCTGCACGGCAAGGAGGCCGTCAACTTCTCGCTCTCGCTGGTGTTCTACGCCATCGGCGTCAGCATCGCGATCTTCATCCTTGCTCCGCTGACCTGCGGGGCCGCCCTGCTGGTGCTCTGGCCCGCGTACCTCGCGGTCTGGGTGCTCGGGGCATACGGGATGATCATGGCCGTGCTGGCGGCCAAGGCCGGGCGGCTGTACCGGTATCCGCTGACGATCCGGCTGGTGTAATCCCTACACCAACTGGTGCACTTCGTGCAGCAATTGGCTGCACATCAACCAGTCCGAAGGCGGCGGAGACACCGGCCGCTTACCCGACATGCCAGAGCCGATCCAGCGGAACAGCCCACAGCCGCTCTGCGAACGGAACGACTTGCGAACCGCCATACAGCACGATCCCGCGAACAAACTGCCCGCTTGCGGTCTCCGCCAGAGCCCGCAGGCCACTGAAGTCCGCGGATGTCACGCTGGAGGACGACTTCACTTCAACGCCGACAACCCGCCCGGACGCGTCTTCAAGCACCAGATCCACCTCGCGACCTGCCTGCGTTCGGAAGTGGTGAAGCCTGATCGCCGGCTCGGCCCAGCCCGCCTGCTTGTTCAACTCCATCGCTACGAACGTCTCAAGCAGGCCTCCTCGCAATCCGGACAGACCTCCGTGTGCTCCTCGAAGTGATGCCTCATCTACCCCGGCCAGGTGGCACGCCAGCCCGGTGTCCGCAAGCATCACCTTGGGGGCCTTGCTGAGGCGCAGTCCGCGGTTGGCGGCCCAGGCTGGCAACGTCTGCACGAGGAATACAGCCTGCAGCAGGGCAAAGTACCTCTTCAGGGTTGTCTGCGGAATCGCCAGGCTGCGTGCAAGGTCCGCGAAATTCAGCAGCCCGCTGCTTCGCGACGCCAGAATCGCAAGAAGCTTCGGCACGTCGGCCAACCCTTCAATGCTGGAGAGTTCCCGGACATCTCGCTGAACGATGGCACCGAGATACGCTGCGTACCACGCGGCACGCCGAGCCGGATCATCGCGACCGACTGCCTCCGGATACCCACCGCGGACGATCCGAGCAATGACATCGTTCGCGTCGCCTGCCTTGGCGTTCGAAGACGGGGCTGCAAGGGCGGCAGCGGCTTCGCTGAATACGGCCGTGATGAAGGCGTCGCCAGCCCCCTCGATCTCCCCCTGAGTGAGCGGCCAGAGCGTCACTGTCTCCATCCGCCCGGCGAGAGACTCTGACGCGCTGGGCACCAGCAGCGCATTCGCCGACCCAGTCAACAGGAAACGCCCGGGCCGTCGATCGCGGTCCACGGATGACTTGATGGCGCGGAACAGGTCCGGCACACGCTGAACTTCGTCCAACGTCGTCGGTCCCGACAACCCGGCAACGAAGCCGGCCGGATCATCCTGCGCAGCGGCGAAGACGGTTGGGTCGTCCAGCGTCAGGTACCTCCGCGCTGGCGACTGCGCCTCACCGATGGCCAACGCCAGCGTGGTTTTGCCAGTTTGCCGAGCCCCCTGCAGGAGGACAACCGGCGTGTCGGTCAACGCCGCCCGGACACGGGATTCAAGCCGCCGTCGGTACACGTTGTATTGATCGGCGACGTTGGTTGAATTTCAACCACCAAGTGGCTGAAAATCATCCACGACGTGGTTGAAATTTAGCCAATACCTATCATAGACCAAACAAATAGCCCGCTTGCACCCGGCTCACACCGTCGCCAGCTGACCGGCCGCCCGGTTGATGGCGTGAATCGGATGGTCCGGAGCCAGCTCGGCCCGGTAGTCCTGCATCGCGTAGACCGTCGTTTCGCCCCGCTGCAACGCGGCGATGGCCCGGGCGGCCGCCGCCGAGCCGGTCAGCGTGGTGATCATGGGCACGCCCAGCCGCACGGCCGCGGCCCGGATCTTGCCCTCGTCGGTCTTCCAGCCGGTCCGGGTGGGGGTGTTGATGACCAGCTGTATCTGGCCGTTGGTCATCAGGTCCAGCACGTTGGGGCGCAGGCCGCTGTCGATCTTGGGCAGCGTGGTGCAGGGCACACCGCTGTTGCGGAGGTACTCGCCGGTACCGGCCGAGGCGTACACCGTGAAGCCAAGCGCCTGCAACTGCCGGGCGATGCCGTGGACCCTGGCCTTGTCGCTGGTCTTCACCGAGATGAACACGTTGCCGGAGGTGGGCAGGCTGGTGCCGGCGGCGAGCTGGCTCTTGGCGAAGGCCAGCTCGAAGTTGCGGTCGGCGCCCATCACCTCGCCGGTCGAACGCATCTCCGGGCCCAGCAGCACATCCACTCCGGGGAACTTGCTGAACGGAAAGACCACTTCCTTCACGCTGAAGCCGGGCAACGCTCCCACTTCGCTCACACCCTGCGAGTCCAGCGTGCGGCCCATCATCACCTTCGCGGCGACGCTCGCCCACGGCACGTGCGTTGCCTTGGCAACAAACGGCACCGTGCGGCTGGCACGCGGGTTGACCTCCAGGATGTACACCTGGTCGCCCTTGATGGCCAACTGGGCGTTCATCAGACCGTTGATCCGCAGCTCGCGGGCCAGCAGCCGGCCGATGTCCTTGATCCGCTCGACCATCGCCGGCGGCAGCGAATAGGGCGGAATGGCGCACGCCGAGTCGCCCGAGTGGATGCCGGCCTGCTCGATGTGCTCCATCACGCCGGCGATGATCGCCTTGGCGCCGGGGTGGTGGGCGCCGGACGGCGAAAAGTCCGCCACCACGTCCACGTCCACCTCGGTGGCATCATCCAGGAAGCGGTCGATCAGCACCGGGGCCGCCTCCAGGTCGCTGGCGGCCAGACAGGTGCCCATGTAGTTCCGCAGCGCCCGCTCGTCGGGGCAGATCTCCATCCCGCGTCCGCCCAGCACGTAGCTGGGGCGAACCAGCACGGGATACCCGATACGCCCGGCGATCTCCACCGCCTGCTCCAGGTTGCGGGCGATGCCCGACGGCGGCTTGTGCAGCCCGAGCCGCGAGAGCAACGCATCGAAGCGGTCGCGGTCCTCGGCCAGGTCGATCGAGTCCACGCTGGTGCCGATGATCGGGGCGCCGGCCTTCTGCAGGCCCTTGGCCAGGTTCAGCGGAGTCTGCCCGCCGAACTGCACGATCGTCCCCTGCACCAGCCCACCGGCGGTGCCCAGCGGCTTGCCGTTCAGCCGCTCGATGATGTTCAGCGTGTCCTCCAGCGTGAGCGGCTCGAAGAACAGCAGGTCCGATGTGTCGTAGTCGGTGCTGACCGTCTCCGGGTTGGAGTTGATCATCACCGATTCCAGGCCCAGGTCATCAGCAGAGAACGCCGCATGGCAGCAGCAGTAGTCGAACTCGATGCCCTGGCCGATGCGGTTGGGCCCGCCGCCGATGATGACGATCTTGGGCGTGGACGAGACCCTCGCCTCGTCGTCGGTCACCGGCTTGCCGTCGACCGAGTACGGCGTCTCGTAGGTGCTGTAGAAGTACGGCGTGACGGCCTGGAACTCGGCGGCGCAGGTGTCCACCAGCTTGTAGACCGGCGTGATGCCCAGCGACTTGCGATGCTCCCGCACCGCCAGAATCGTCTCCGGGGTGATGTTGCCCAGATAGATGTTGGCGAGCTGCGCGTCGGAGAAGCCCATCTGCTTGGCCCGCCGCAGCAGGTCCGCCGGAACATCCTCCAGCCGCGTGAACGCCAGCAACTCGTCCTCAAAGCGGACGATCTGGTGGATCTGGTCGATGAACCACGGGTCGTACCGCGTCAAACCGGCGATGCGCTCGGGGGTGTAGCCGAGTTTGAAGGCGTACCGCACGTAGAACAGCCGGCCTTGGCTGGGAACCGCCAGCTTGCGCTGCAGCTTCTCCTCGCTGATCGGCCACTCCAGGGCCTCGCCGTCGGCCGTCCGCGGTGCGTCCGTCGAGCCGTCCAGCGCCGAGGCCGCGATGCCCGACGCGATGCTCCGTCGGGCCAGCAGCCACTTGTCGTTCTTGTCAAGCCCCAGGCCGAACCGCTTGACCTCCATCGAGCGGATGGCCTTCTGCAGGCTCTCCTTGAAGGTGCGGCCAATGGCCATCGCCTCGCCGACGGACTTCATCTGCGTGGTCAGCGTCTCGTCGGCCTCGGGGAACTTCTCGAAGGTCCATCGCGGGATCTTGGTCACCACGTAGTCGATGCTCGGCTCAAAGCACGCCGATGTGTTCCCGGTGATCTCGTTGCGCAGCTCGTCCAGCGAGTAGCCCACCGCCAGCTTGGCCGCCACCTTGGCAATCGGGAAGCCGGTCGCCTTGCTGGCCAGCGCACTGGAGCGGCTGACCCGCGGGTTCATCTCCACCACCACCATCTCAAACGGCTTGGAACCGTCGGGGTTGGGGGTGGGGTTCGGGTTCACCGCGAACTGCACGTTGCTGCCGCCGGTCTCCACGCCGACCGCCCGCATGATGGCCAGCGACGCGTCGCGCATGGCCTGGTATTCCTTGTCCGTCAGCGTCTGAATCGGCGCCACCGTGATCGAATCGCCGGTGTGCACGCCCATGGCGTCGATGTTCTCGATGCCGCAGACGATGATGCAGTTGTCGTTGCGGTCGCGCACGACCTCCAGTTCGTACTCCTTCCAGCCGATCACGCTCTGATCGATCTGGACTTGGCCGATCATGCTCGCCCGCAGCCCCCGCGTGACGATGTCGGTGAACTCCTCGCGGTTGTACGCGATGCCGCCGCCGGTGCCGCCGAGCGTGAACGCCGGACGGATGATCGCCGGCAAGCCGATCTCAGCGAGGAACTCCTCCGCCTCCGCCAGCGTGGTCACCGTCTTGGCCTTGGGCAGCTTGAGCCCCAGCCCCTCGCAGATCTCCTTGAAGGCCTGGCGGTCCTCCGCCCTGTGGATGACCTGTCGGTTGGCCCCGATCATCTCCACGCCGTACTTCTGCAGGATGCCCTGGTCGTACAGCTTGCACGCGCAGTTCAGCGCCGTCTGCCCGCCCAGCGTCGGCAGCACCGCGTCGATCGGATCGCCCAGTTCCTTCTGCCGGGCGATGATCTTGGCCACTGTCTCGGGCGTGATTGGCTCGATGTACGTCCGGTCGCTCAGCCCCGGATCGGTCATGATCGTCGCCGGGTTGGAGTTGACCAAAATGATCCGATACCCCTCGGCCTTCAGGGCCTTGCAGGCCTGGGTTCCGGAGTAGTCAAACTCGCAGCCTTGACCGATGACAATCGGTCCCGACCCGATGATCAGGATGGTCTTGATGTCCGAACGCTTTGGCATGGGGTGGAGACGGGTCTGGGGGCATCCACCCTGACCGCGCTGCATCCCGGCAGGGGGGTGCCCGGATGCCGTTCCACTGGCCGCGCGAGGGTGACCAAACCGGTCTGGCAAGATTAGACCGATCGACGCTCCGGGGCCGCGGCAGACGCACGATCCGGCCGAGATCACCGCCCCGGCCGATCAGCCGACAGGCCACCCACAGCCGCCACATATACCACCCGCCGCAAGCCACCGGGCTCTCACGCCGATGTCGCCGGCGGACGCGTCGGCGACGGAGGCGGCGATGGCGACGAAGGCGCCCCCGGCCCCCCGGCCCTGCGCAGAGCCATGGCCGTCACACCCAGGCCTCCGGCCGCCAGGGCTGCGGAGACAAAGAAGCTCATCCCCGGCACGCTGACCGGCAGCCGGCCGGAGATTGACCAGGCGAACACCGTGGTGGCGATGACCGGTCCGGCGATCTGGGCCAGGTTGGCCAGACTGGTCAGCGACCCCTGCACGGCCCCCTGCTCGGTCGGCGAGACCGTCCGCGACACTGTCGCCTGCATCGCCGGCTGAGCGATCCCGCCCAGTGACGCCACCGCGACGATCGCGTAGATCATCCAGCCCTCGGTCGCCAGCCCGTAGGCGATGTACGCGCACACCCCGATGCCGATGCCGATCAGCATCGACCTGGGCTCACCCAGCCGAGGAATCAGCCGCCGGGCCAGCCCGCCCTGCACCACCGCCGCCCCCAGCCCCACGACCGTCAGCGAGAGGCCCACCTGGGCCGGGTTCCAGTTGTAGCGGTGCGCCGTGTACAGCACCCAGGTGGCATGCAGACCGAACTGCGCCATGTTCAGCAGGAACCACGCCGAAGCCAGCCCCGCCACCAGCGGATACCGCGTCAGGTTCGCGTACGAACCGACGGGATTGGCCCGCGCCAGACTGAAGGGCGCTCGCCGCTCCTTGGGCAGGCTCTCGGGCAGGATCAGCAGCCCGTACAGCCAGTTCAGCAGCGTGAGCCCGCCGGCGACATAGAACGGCAGATGGATGTCAATCTTGCCCAGCACGCCGCCGACGGCGGGGCCGATGACAAACCCAAGCCCGAACGCGGCACCGATCATCCCGAACGCACCGGCTCGCTTCTCGTGAGGGGTGATGTCGGCCACATACGCCGTGCACACAGTGATCGACGCTCCGGAGATGCCGTTGATCGCCCGCGTCAGGAACAGCACCCACAGCGTGGGCGCCAGCGCCATAGCGAAGTAGTCCAGCCCGCTGCCGAACAGCGACACCAGCAGCACCGGCCGGCGGCCGAAGCGGTCGCTCAGGGCGCCGAGGATCGGCGAGAAAACAAACTGCATCGCGGCGTACATCGCGATCAGCCAGCCATACACCCCGGCCGCCTCCTGCTCGGTGCCTCCGGCCCCGCCGTTGAGCAGGCCCTGCACCAGCAGCGGCGCCACGGGGATGAGAATGCCAAAGCCCAGCACGTCCAGCAGAACGGTGAAGAAGATGAAGGGCAGGCCGGGTTGCCTCGGAGATGAACTCAAACCATGAACTCCAGTGCACGTCCCCCCACTGCCGTCGCCGCCCCGTGGGGCCGCCGGCGAGGTGGTCACGACCGCTCAAATGCCGCGTCAAATGCCATCGAACTGGGTACAAAGTCGGTTCGGCGAACAAAGGCGCAACTCTCCGCCGCCCCGTGCTCGCGATCCATCCCGGCGTCTTCCCACTCCACGCTCAAGGGGCCGTCGTAGCCGATGCGGTTCAAGGCCCGCACGATGGCCTGGAAGTCCACATCGCCCCGGCCCACCGAGCGGAAGTCCCACCCGCGACGGTGGTCGCCGAAACCAAGGTGCGAGCCCAGCACCGAGCGGTCGCTGTTGCGGCCGCCATAGTGCACGGCCACATCCTTGCAGTGCACGTGATAGATGCGGTCGGCGAAGTGGTCGATGAACCGCACAGGGTCGATGCCCTGCCAGAGCAGGTGGCTGGGGTCGAAGTTGAAGCCGAAGGCCGGGTGGTTGCCGACCGCATCCAGCGCCGCCTGGGCGGTGTGAATGTCATAGGCGATCTCGCCCGGATGCACCTCCAGCGCGAACCGCACGCCGGCCGCCTGGAAGGCATCCAGAATCGGCGTCCACCGCTTGGCGAAATCCGCGTAGCCGGCCGCCACTTCGGCCGGGCCGGTCGGCGGGAAGAAGTACCACTTCCCCCAGATCGACGAGCCGGTAAACCCGTTGACCACTGCCACCCCCAGCTTGGCCGCCGCCTTGGCGGTGTCGATCATCTCCCGGGCGGCCCGCCGCCGCACGCCCTCGGGCTTCCCGTCACCCCAGATGTGCTTGGGCAGGATGGCCTTGTGGCGTTCATCGATATGGTCGCACACCGCCTGACCGACCAGGTGGTTGCTGATCGCCAGCACCCGCAGGCCGTGCCGGGCCAGCAGCTGGTGCCGCCCCTGGCAGTACGACTTGTCCTTCAGCGCCCGCTGAACGTCAAAGTGGTCCCCCCAGCAGGCCAGTTCCAGCCCGTCATATCCGAAGTGACGCGCCTTGGCCGCCAGGGTCTCAAGCGGCAGATCGGCCCACTGGCCGGTGAACAGGGTGACAGGTCGAGCCATGCAACCTCCGACGTGCAAGGGTCGGGCCAAAGCGGCCCGGCCGGAATGACGGCCGACCAACATAGTCCGCATCGCCGCCAACCGCCGCCCGACGCTTCCGACCGCCGGATTGGCCAACTGCACGCTCCGCCCTTGCGAACCCATGATGATCGGTTACACTCTCGCCATCGCCGCCCTCGCGGCCCGTCCACCCGTTCTGGGTACCCGTATCCGATCCCCGGCCAAGGACCACCGCTGATGTCCACCGCGCCCGCCGTCGCCCTGCCGCCCTCCACGGTTCCGCTGATCCGGACCCGGCTGAGCGTGATGATGTTCCTGCAGTACGCCATCTGGGGGGCATGGCTCCCTCTGCTCTTCCCCTTCATGCTTGGGTACCGGGGCATGCCCATCGGCGAGGTGGTCAACATCCTCGCGGCCGGCGCCGCCGGGGCCATCTTCGCCCCGTTCATCTCCGGTCAACTCTCCGACCGGGCCTTCAACACCGAACGCGTGCTGGCGGTCAGCCATCTGGTCGGCGCCGTGCTGGTCTGGTTCCTGTCGACCACCACCGGCTACTGGAACCTGATGGCCCTCGCATTCGCTTACTCCCTGGTCTACTCCCCCACTCTGAGCCTGACCAACTCGCTGGCCTTCGCCCACCTGCCCGACCGCGACCGCGACTTCGGCGGCGTTCGCCTCTGGGGCACCATCGGCTGGATCGCCGCCGGCATCGGCATTGGCCAATGGCTGCTGGCCATGCACACCCCCTCGGGCACCGCCGACGAGATCGCCAAAGCCCAGAACGCCGGCATGGCCGACGCGTTCCGGCTCTCGGCCATCCTGGGTGTGGCCATGGGCGTGTACTGCCTGACCCTGCCGGCCACCCCCCCAGCCAAGGGGGAGCGGTCCAACGCGGCCTTCAAGGCCATCGGTGAGACGCTGCGCCAACCCCTGTTCACGCTCTTCCTGCTGGCCATTCCCATGTCCTGCGTGCACCAGTTCTACTTCGTGCACACCTCCACGTTCCTTGCCGAGTACCAGCGGAGCGCCGAGTCGACCATCAAGTTCATCAACTCCATCTTCGGCGTCGGCGGCGGCGGCCTGATGACCGTCGGCCAGATGTCCGAGATCATCGTCCTCGCCTTGGTGCCCCTGGTCGCCAAGAAGCTCAGCCGCAAGACGCTGCTGGCCATCGGCATCGCCGCCTATGTCGCCCGTATGGCCATCTTTGCGTATGCACCAGTCGTGCTCGGGAAAGACTCAGCCGTGCTGTTGCCCACCCTGCTGGTGGGCGTCTCCCTGCACGGCCTGTGCTTCGGCTGCTTCATCTTCGTCGCCTTCCTGGTCATCGACGAGAACACCACCAAGGACGTCCGTGCCTCGGCACAAAGCCTGTTTGGTCTGGTCGTGTTCGGCATCGGGATCATCGTCGGCTCCGTCGTTGCCGGGCATGTGGGCGCTCTGGCCACCGTCCCCAACACCTCCCCCGCCGTCTTCAACTACACCACCCTGTTTGCGTACCCCATGTGGGCCGCCCTGATCTGCCTGATCCTGCTTCTGGCCCTCTACCCCAACCGCAAGAAGGCGGCGGTCGGCTGAAACCCCGGATGAACCTGCTTGTATTCAGTTCGGTTTTCGGGTATCTTGTGAGCATCCCGGCAGTTGCAACCGTGACCCGCCGGGTCGGCCCGCTGATCCCACTGTGAGCAACCAGCGATCGACTCCGCCCTCTGCGGCAGCGGATCGCACCGTGCGTCCCCCGCCTGCCCGGCAGGCGTGCCCGTCTCACCGGCCGACATTCTTCGGCCCCTGCACCGATTCGGAGCCCCCTCCATGAGCATCCCTCCCGCCCCCCGGAACGACGGCCGCCCGCTCGCCGACACCTCTCGCCGCTCCTTTCTGGCCACCACCGCCGGGGCGTTGGCGGCCACCGCGCTGGCAAGCACGACGCTCGGCAAGGGCGATGAGGCGAGGATCGGCGCCGGGACAGCCAAGGTGCCCACCGCCGCCAAGCGTGCCCCGCTGGCCAAGGACGGCACCATCAAACTCGGCCTGATCGGCATGGGCGGCCCCGGCCAGGGCAGCATGGGCACCGGGCATGCCACCGCCTTCACCAACCTGGTGGGCAAGGGCCGCGAGAACGCCGAGTTCGTCGCCCTGTGCGACGTGAACAAGCTCAACATGGAGTACTGCCGCAACGCTCTGGCCAAGGCGGGCCAGAAGACGGTGCCGGACACCTACGGCGATTACAAGAAGATGCTCGCTCGCGAGGACATCCACGGCGTGATCATCGCAACGCCCGAGCACTGGCACGCCCAGATGGCCATCGACGCCATCGCCGCCGGCAAGGACGTGTACCTCGAGAAGCCGATGACCCTCAACCTGCCCGACGCCCTGGCGCTGCGGGCCGTCGCCCTGGCCAACCCCGACATCCGCCTGCAGGTCGGCACGCAGATGACCAACCTGCCCAAGTACCACGAGGCCCGCAAGGTGATCCAGTCCGGCAAGCTGGGCCCGATCACCATGAGCCAGACCAGCTACTGCCGCAACTCCAAGAACGGCGAGTGGAACTACTACGTTCTCCGGCCCGAGTGGAAGGGCGCTGACGCCCAGTGGATCCCCGGCGACAACCTCGACTGGGACGCGTGGTGCGGCCCGCTGGGCAAGATGGCCTGGGACCCCAAGCTCTACTCCCGTTGGCGGCGCTACCGCAAGACCTCCACCGGCATCCTGGGCGACCTGCTCGTCCACGTGATCACCCCCATGCTCGTCGCCCTTGGCCCCGATGTCGGCTGGCCCAAGCGGGTCGTCGCCAACGGCGCTCACCTGGTGGACAAGGAGATGGAGAACCACGACAACGTCTCCATCGCCGTCCAGTTTGAGAGCGGCCACCTCATGAACATCATCGGCTCGACGACCAACGAGGTCGGCCTTGAGACGCTGATCCGGGGCAACAAGGGCAACATCTACCTCAACAGCCGCCACTGCGTCGTCCGCCCCGAGCGCACCTACTCCGAGGACTTCGACGAGCAGACCATCCAGTGCCCCGACATCGGCAACGACCAGGACATGCACCGCCTCAAGTGGTGCTCGTGCATCCGCACCCGCGAACTGCCGGACTCCGACGTTGAGCAGGGCAGCAAGGTCATGGTCATCGTCGATCTGGCGACCCGTTCGATCTGGGACGGCGGCGCTTGGGAGTTCGATTACCGCTCGCTGACCGCCCGCAAGGTGTGAGCCCGCCCCCGCAGCTCATGACCAGGTGGCGCACGTGGTGATGGCCCCCGGATGCCAGTCTGATTTGTCCACCCTCCCCCCCGCCGGGGGGCATGATGCCCCGCTGCTCCATGCCACCATGGCCATGGGCACACGCTTTGAGATCGCGCTGCCCCGCTGGCAGGCCAGCCAGCCCCGCCTGCAAAGCGTGGCCGAGGTCGTCATGGACGACATCCGGCACTGGCATGAGGTCCTCTCCGGCTTCGCGCCCGACAGTTGGCTGAACCACCTGCACCGGGCCGCGGTGGGCCGGGCCGGCCCCGTCAGGGCCGACCGCGCCGTGTTCGACCTGCTGGCCCGTTGCGAGGCCGCCCGGGTCGCCTCTGGCGGCTGCTTTGACATCGCCGTCGGCCACCTGATGGCGCGGCACGGCCTGCGTTCGTCCGCCTCCGAGGCGATCGCGGATCAGACCGTCGGCGACCCGCCAGCAGACCTGCCCGCGGACCTGCCCCGCGAGCGGTGGATCACCCTCGACCCGGACCGGCTGACCGTCTTGCTCGCTCCCGGCGTGAGGCTGGACTTCGGCGCCGTCGCCAAGGGCTTCGCGCTCGATATGGCCCGCTCCACCCTCGCCGACCTCGGCATCGCCTCCTGCCTGCTGCACGGCGGCACCTCCAGCGTGCTGGCCCTCGGCTCCCCCACTCCGCCCGGCTCGGCCGCCCCGCGGGCCGCAGGCTGGGCCGTCACCCTGGGCGGTCCCGGCGGCCGCCGCCTCCTCCTGCACAACGCCAGCCTCTCGGTCTCCGCCCCCAGCGGCCGCACCGCCGGCTCGGCCCACCACATCATGGACCCTCGCCTGGGTCGCCCGGCCGACCGCCCGCCCGCCTTGGCGGCCACCGTCGCAGACTCCGGGCTGCAGGCGGAGATCTGGTCCACCGTCGCCATCGTGAGTCAGGGCCGCCATCCGGCAACGCCCGTCGGCGTGCTCGTCGCCGTTGCCGACGCCCCCGGCGATTCACCGCACAACCGGCACCACCCCCGCGACATCCACCCACCCCCCGTCCCCGGGCATGTGCTCCGGTGGCGGGCCGACAACGACCCGCTCACCTGGGTTGACGAACCCTGAGTCCATAACCTCGCGTGCCATGTGTTCCCCGCCGCCTGCCGGCGGGTTGTCCAGCCAAGTTGCCGTTCCGAGAGATTTGGGAGCCGCCATGTCCTCCATGTTCCCCGCCGATGTGTTCGACCCCAAGCGTCGTGACTTCCTCCTCGCCGGTGCCGGGGCGGTCACGGCCATGGCCATCTTCCCCGAACTCAGCGTCGCCCGCTCGCTGCAAGGGGCCGACACGCTCAACATCGCACTGGTCGGCTGCGGCCGGCAGGGCCGCGCCATCATCGGCGAACTGCAGAAGATCGAGAACGTCAAGATCGTCGCCGTGTGCGACACCGACGAGTCCCGCGCCAACGGCGCAGCCCGCCGCGTTGAAGGGGCCGAGGTCTTCACCGACCACAAGGCCATGCTCGACAAGCGCAAGGACATCGCCGCCGTGGTCGTCGCCACGCCCACGCACCTGCACCGCCAGCCCGTCGTCGACTGCCTGGGCGCCGGCAAGCACGTGTACTGCGAGGCCCCGATGGCCCACACCATAGAAGACGCCAAGGCCATCGCCGCCGCCGCCTCCGCCGCCGGCAAGCTCGTCACCGCCATCGGCTACGAGGGCCGCAGCAATCCGGTGTACCAGCTCGCCCGCACCTTCTTCCGGTCCGACGCCGTCCGCGACGTGATCGCCTGCTCGGCCCACCAGTACCAGAAGACCACCTGGCGTTTCGCCGGCTCAGACGCCCGGCGCGAGGCCGACGCCAACTGGCGGCTCAACCCCGAACTCTCGCTGGGCCTCCCCGGCGAGTGGGGCTCCCACCAGTTCGACGTCGCCCACTGGTATCTGGACGAACTGCCCGCGGTCGTCCGGGGCGGCGGGGCCGTCCGCTTCCACGCCGACGGCCGCACCATCGCCGACACCGTCCACGCCGAACTGGTCTTCAAGGACGGCGTCCGCATGCAGTACGACGCCTCGCTGTGCACCAGCTACCTCGGCCGCGCCGAGACCTTCCGGGGCATCAACGCCACCATCCGCCTGGCCTGGTCGCACGGCTGGATGTTCAAAGAGGCCGACGCCCCCACCCAGGGCTGGGAGGTCTACGCCAACCGCCAGCAGTTCCACAACGACGAGGGCATCACGCTGATCGCCGGCGCCACCAAGCTGGCCGAACAGGGCAAGCTCAAGGAGGGTGTCGGCCTGCCCCACCCCTCGCTGTACTACTCGCTGTGGGACTTCGCCGAGGCCTGCGCCAAGGGCAAGGCCCCCACTGTGTCGGCCGCCGCGGCCCTGAAGACCACCGCCGTCGCCATTGCCGCCGCTGAAGCGTGCGCCAAGGGCACGGAAATCAAGATCGATCCGTCCATCGCCGGGAGCAAGCCCTCGTGAGCAACATCGGCGCAAACATCTCCTCGCCCGGCACACCGCTCGTCGCGTTCCAGTTGCACCGGCTCGGCGCCGGCATGCGTCTGGGCCTCACGGGTCTGATCGTCGCGCTGCTGATGGGCCTGGCCGCCTCGGCATACACGCTCCACGGCCACTACGAGCGTCGCGACGAGATCCCCGGCCTCACCCGTGACGACGTCAAGGCGGCGTACCACGGTCTGGATGCCCCCTCCCCCCTGCTCCGCTCGCTGCAGGGCGGCCACCCCGAGACGCTCGCCAAGCCCGATCGCGACCAGCTCATCGCCTGGCTCACCGGCGACAAGCTCAGCGAGAACTACGACAACCTGGACCTCGGCCCCGCCGCCCCGGCCGAGATCATCGCCAAGAACTGCCTGAGTTGCCACGGCAAGGCCGCCGGCCCGAACGTGGACCCCAAGGCCAAGGCCGTGATGCTCGACACGTGGGATCAGGTCCGCAAACTGGCCTTCTCCCGCAAGCTTGAACGCACGCCCGACAAGATCAAGGCCATCAGCACCCACACCCACGCCCTGAGCATGGCCACCATGAGCCTCGCCGTGCTGGCCATGGTGCTGCTCAGCCGCTGGCCCCGCTGGATCGTCGGGCTTGTGGCCATGCTCCACGGTCTGGGCCTGATGGTCGACATCGCCGGCTGGTGGCTGGCCGGCAGCACCATCTTCGGCGTCACCCTTCACTTTGATTGGGCGGTGGACATGATCATCATCGGCGGCGCCGCGTACTCAAGCACCTTCGCCGCCCTGCTGGGCATGGCCCTGCTGGAACTGTGGTGGCCTGCGTTCGGCCGACGCTGATCAGGCCCGCCCCCCCCACCCCCCGCCCCCCCCCGACGCCCTCGGCCACCTCCGCACCGATTCACCCGCACACCCTCACGCTGGAGAACCTCATGGACCGCCCCGCCTCTTCCCAGCCCCACGTTCCCGCAGTCTCCCGACGCGCTGCGCTGTTCACCTTCGGCGCCCTGGCCGCCGCCGCCGCGCTGCCCTCGGCGGTCCACGCCCTCACGCCCGCCAAGCCCGGCAGCGCCCCCCAGCCTTCGGCGGCCAAGCCCGGCACCGCCCCGGCCGCCGGCGGGGCCAAGCCCGCCAAAGACTGGTTCGCCATCTCCCTGGCCCAGTGGTCGCTCCACAAGACGCTGTACGCCAAGCAACTGGATCACCTGGATTTCCCCAAGACCGCCAAGGAGACCTATGGCATCCTGGCCGTGGAGTACGTCAACTCCTTCTTCGCCAAGAAGGGCGACAGCGCCTACACCGCCGAGCTTCGCAAGCGGTGCGACGATCTGGGCGTCAAGTCCGTGCTGATCATGTGCGACGGCGAGGGCGCGTTGGGCGACGCCGACCAGGCCAAGCGGCTGCAAGCGGTGGACAACCACCGCAAGTGGCTCGACGCCGCCTCGGCCCTGGGGTGCCACTCCATCCGCGTCAACGCCCAGTCCTCGGGCACGTGGGACGAGCAGCTCGACCGCGCCGCCGACGGCCTTCGCCGCCTGGGCGAACTGGGCGACAAGCAGGGCCTGAACGTCATCGTCGAGAACCACGGCGGGCTGTCCAGCAACGGCAAGTGGCTGGCCGGCGTCATGAAGAAGGTGGCCCACCCACGCGTCGGCACCCTGCCCGACTTTGGCAACTTCACCATCAAGCCCGGCGAGGTGTACGACAAGTACATCGGCACCGAAGAGCTCATGCCGTTCGCCAAGGGCGTCTCCGCCAAGAGCCACGACTTTGACGAGAAGACCGGCGAGGAAGCCGGCAAGGACTACCGCCGCCTGCTGAAGATCGTCTACGACGCCGGCTACCGGGGCCACATCGGCATCGAGTACGAGGGCGGCAAGATCTCCGAGGAAGCCGGCATCAAGGCCACCAAGGCACTGCTGGAGAAGATCCGCGCCGAGATGTCCGCCTGATCCGCCTGATCTCCCGTCTCCGTCCGCTCGCCGCACATCCCCGTCCGCCCGCCCCCCCATCCCCCCGTCCCGACCGTCTGCCCGCACCGCCCCACGCCGGAACGCCCACCATGCTCACCCCCGCCCTGCTCGCCGCCGCTGCCTGCCTGGCCCAAGCCCCCGACCAGTCCGCAGCCGCTCCCATCCGCGCCCTGCTGCTGACCGGCGTGAACAACCACAACTGGCGCTTCACCAGCCGCATGCACGCCGACACGCTGGAAGCCACCGGCAAGTTCGACGTCACCATCTCCGATGACCCCGCCTCGGCCCTCGCCTCGCCCGATCTGGCCAAGGCGGGCTACACGCTCTTCGTGCTCGACTACAACGACCTGGACGCCCCCAAACGCTGGGGCCCCGCTGCCGAGGCCGCCTTTGTCTCCGCCGTGAACGCCGGGGCCGGCGTGGTGGCCATCCACTCCGCCAACAACGCCTTCAAAGGCTGGACCGAATACGAGCAGATGCTCGGCCTGCTCTGGCGGCAAGGCGCCGGCCACGGTGCCTTCCACGCCTTCGAGGTCGTGCTGCAGAACACCGAGCACCCTGTCACCAAGGGCAACCTCGGCGGGCTGGGCCGCAGTTTCCGCACCCGCGACGAGTTGTACCACGGCCTGACACCCGTCCCGAGCAGCCGCCCCACCATGCTGGCCGACGCCATGTCCAGCCGCGACTCCGGCGGCACCGGCTCCGCCCAGCCGATGGCGCTGGTGAACCAGTTTGGCCAAGGCCGCATCTTCGCCACCCCGCTGGGCCACGTCTGGACCAACGTCAGCGAGACCAAGCAGTCCATCTCCGGACCCGGCGCCGTCGGGTTCAAGACGCTTCTGGTCCGCGGCGCCGAGTGGGCCGCCACCGGCCGCGTCACCCTCACCGGCCCCTGGTCCGACGTTCGCACCCACAACCGCCTCACCCCCGAGCAGGCCAAAGAGGGGTGGACGCTGCTGTTCGACGGCTCCACGCCCGCCTTCCGGGGCTTCAAGAAGCAGGCCATGCCCGACAAGGGCTGGGTCGTCCGCGACGGGCTGCTGGTGCACACTGCTGGCGGCGGCGGGGGCGACATCGTCACCCTCGAGCAGTACGGCGACTTTGAGTTCTCCGTCGAGTGGCGGGCCGCCGCCGGGGCCAACAGCGGCATCATCTACCGCGCCTCTGAAGCGTTCGACTACCCGTGGATGACCGGCCCGGAGATGCAGATCCTCGACGACGACGGCCACCGCGACGGCAAGGGCCCCAAGACCCGCGCCGGCACGCTCTACGACCTCTTCCCCTGCACCCACGATGTCGTGCGGCCCGCCGGCGAGTGGAACCACGCCCGCGTGGTCACCCGGGGCAGCCGCATCGAGCACTGGCTCAACGGCGTCAAGGTGGTGGACATCGACATGGACAGCGAGGAGTACAAGAAGGCCCACGCCGCCAGCAAGTGGCCGGGCATGAAGGCCTTCGGCACCACCCGCAGCGGGCACATCGCCCTGCAGGACCATGGCGACGAGGTCGCCTTCCGCAACATCATGGTGCGGCGGATCGACGGCAAGTAAACCCGCTCAACCCGCGTGCGGGTTCAACCGTGCCTCCGCTGCGCGGGCGTGGGCCTCAAGCCCCTCCAGCCGGGCTACCGCCGCCACCTGCCGCACCACCGCCTCGGCCAGGTCATCGCTCCGCATCCACGTCCGCACCCGCAGGAACGTGAGCACCGACAGCCCGCCGCCAAAGCGGGCCGCCCCGGCCGTGGGCAGCGTGTGGTTCGGCCCCAGGCCATAGTCGCCGAACACCTCAGCACAGCGAAATCCGAGAAACGCAGCCCCGTAGTGCGGCACCTTGGCCAGCACCGCCTCCGGGTCGGCCGTCATCACCTGCAGGTGCTCGGGGGCCAGCCGCCCCGCCACCGCCGCTGCTTGCTCCAGATCGGCCACCACCACCGCCACACCGTTGGCCAGTGCCCGCCGGGCGATGGCCGCTGTCGGCAAGTCAGCCAGTTGCCGCTCCAGTTCTCGGTTCACCTCCGCCACCAATTCCGCCCGCGTGGTCACCAAAAACGCCGCCGCGTCCGGGTCGTGCTCGGCCTGGGCCAGCAGGTCGGCCGCGATCAGCCTCGCATCGCCCGTTGCGTCAGCGATCACCAGCACCTCGCTGGGGCCGGCCAACCCGTCGATCCCCACCGTGCCCGCCAGCAGTTTCTTGGCCGCGGTCACGTACCGGTTCCCCGGCCCCACCACCAGATCGCACCTCGGGCACGCCACCCCGTGCGCCATCGCCGCAATCGCCTGCGCCCCGCCCACCGCCAGCACGCCGTCCGCCCCGGCAATGCCCGCCGCCGCCAGCATGAGCACTGACGGGTTCGGCGTCGCCACCACCACCTGCCCAACGCCCGCCGCCCGTGCGGTCACCGCCGTCATCAGCACCGTCGACGGCAGCGGATACCGCCCGCCCGGCGCATAGCACCCCGCACTCGCCACCGGCGCCACCCGGTGCCCGGCCGACCCGCCCGGGATCCTCGCGGTCACCTCCCGCAACCCGCCCCGCTGCGCCGCCGCAAAGGCCCCGATCCGCTCGGCCATGCCCTCCAGCAACGCCCGCTGCTCGGTCGGCAAACCGTCGCGAGCCCGCAGCAGTTCTGCACGCTCAATCAGCAGCGGCTCCCCCGGCTTCCGCTCACCGAACCGCTCGGCAATCGCCCGCAACGCCGGCTCGCCGCCCGCAGCCACCTGGCGGATGATCTGCCCCGCCGTCGCCAGCGTCGCCTCATCCAGCGTGTCGCGCCGGTGGCCGCCAACCGCCGCCGCGTCCACCGTCACCAGCAACTCCGCGTCGCTGGTCGGCGCTGCAGTGCGGGCCGGTCCGCCCGCCGCCGGGCCGGGCTTGGCATCACCGCCCCGCCGGCTCAGCCGCAACGCCCGCCGGTCCAGTTCCGCCTCCACCTCCGCCAGCGAGACACCCGCCGACGCCAGCTTCACCGCCAGGAAGTACAGCACATCCGCCGCTTCCTCGGTCACCCGCTGGGCCGAACTCTCCGCCGCCAGTTCCTTCGCCTCCTCGGGCAACTTGGCCGAGAGCAACCCCGGATCACCGAACAGCCTCGCGGTGTACGACCCGGCGGGCGCGCTGGTCCGCAAGCGGTTCACCCGCTCCATCAGCCCCGGCAACCCGCGCTCGCCATCACTCGCCGACCAGTCAAAGCACGTCGGTGTCCGCAGGTGGCAGAACCCCACGCTCTGGCCATCCACCCGCTTGGGCCGCACCGTCATCCGCAACGCGTCACGGTCACAGTCCGCATCCACGCGAACCAGGTCCTGCGTGTCCCCGCTGGTCTCCCCCTTCCGCCACACTTCCTGCCGGCTGCGTGAGAAGTACACGCCCCGCCGCTCGACCACCGCCGCCCGCAGGCTCTCGCGGCTCGAGTACGTCAGCCCCAGCGTGCGACCATGCTCATCGCTCACCACCGTCGGCACCAGCCCATCCGGACGGTCGGAGCGCAAACACGCGAACATCGCGTCCGCCGGGTCGATCGCCCCGGTGTACACCGCCATCCCCACCTGCACGTCCACCGGCCCATCCGCCATGCGGTCCAGTGCCGCAATCTCCTCCACCGTCCGCACGCCGCCCGCCACCGTCAGCCGGCAACCCGCCTTACGGCACACCGCCGCCAGCGGAGCCACCCGCTCCAGCGGCAGCCCGCTCAGCGTGCCCTCCACCTCCACGAAAGTGATCAGCACGCCGCCCACCAGCGGAGCCAGTTCCGCCAGTCGCTGCTCCACCGGCACCCCCGTGTCGTGCGTCCAGCCCTTGGTCACCACCAGCCCATCGCGGCAGTCCAAAGCCGCGATCACCCGCTCGCGGGGCAAATCCCGCAGAATCTCCGGTGTGGCCGCCGTGCCCAGAATCACCTTGCTCGCACCCCAGTCCAGCCACTGCCGGGCCGCCGCAAGCGTGCGAATCCCCCCACCCACACGGCAGCGTCCACCCCCCCGCCCCAGCATCCGGCGGATCACCTCCGCGTTGGTCCGGGGCAGGCCCGCCTCGTCCTTGGCGCCCAGCGCCGCATCCAGATCAATCACCGCCACCTCACCCAGCGGCGCAAACTGCGCCAGCCGATCCAGCGGATCGCCCCCATCAAGCACAAAGTGCTTGCCCTGTCGAAGTTGAACCGCCCGCCCGGACTGAAGATCGATGGAGTTGATGAGCATCGCAGGTCACTCAAAGGAACACAAACACACACTCACAGACAACGGATCGCCAGCCCCGCACCAACCAGCGCCGCCTTCACGTCGCCCACGGTGGTGTGGCCGTCGTGGAAGATGGTGGCAGCGAGCGCCGCATCGGCCCCGGCTCCGAGCGCCGCCGCCAGATCGGCCGCTGATGCCGCCCCGCCGCTGGCGATGATCGGAACGGTCACCCGCTGACGGATCGCCCGCAGCAGGTCCAGGTCATACCCCTCGCCGGTGCCGTCGCGGTCGTGGCTGGTCAGCAGAATCTCACCCGCTCCACGGGTCACCGCCTCCACCGCCCACGCCACCGCGTCCAGCCCTGTGCGGTTCCGGCCCGACGCCGTGACTACTTCCCAAGCCTCGCCGTCGGCACGCCGGGCGGCATCCAACGACAGCACCACGCACTGCCGCCCGAATCGCTCGGCCAACTCGCCAAGCAGCGCCGGCCGGGCCACCGCCGCGGAGTTCACGCCCACCTTGTCCGCCCCTGCATCCAGCATCGCTGAGGCGTCCTCAGCGCTGCGCAGCCCGCCGCCCACACACACCGGAATGCCCACCGCCGCACGCACCGCCGCCACCGTGTGCAGCGCTGCCCGCCGGCCCTCCGGGCCCGCTGAAACGTCCAGCAGCACCAGTTCATCCGCCCCTTGCCGCTGATACGCCACCGCCCGCTCCACCGGGTCGCCCGCATCACGCAGGTTGGCGAACTTCACCCCTTTGACGACCCGCCCATCGCGCACATCCAGGCACGGAACCACCCGCGCCGTCAGCCCGTTGTGCACCGGCGCCTCGCCGCCTCGCGTGCGCAGCCCCGGGCCCAGGCCCGCCTTGGCCAGCCACGCCGCCAGCAGCCGCTCACCCGCCCCGCCCGACAACTCCGGGTGAAACTGGCACGCCAGCACCCGGCCCTCCGCCTTGGCAAACGCCGAAACGAACCTGTGCCCGCCAACGGTCGTCGTCGCCCGCGTCCAGCCGTCGCTGCTGGGCCAGTTGCCCGCCGCCGCAATCGCGTACGAGTTGGCGAAGTACATCATGCCCAGCGCAAACGGAAAGTCCGCCTCGGCCACCGCCGCATTCCACCCCATGTGCGGCACGCGAACCGTCGGGCTGCTGGGCAGCCGCTTCACCTCCACCGGCAGCAGGCCCAAGGCCGGCACGCCCGGGCTCTCCTCGCTGGCGCTTGCGAACATCTGGGCCCCGAGGCACACGCCCAGCGTCGGTCGCCCCGCCGCCACTCGCTCGGCCACCGCCACATCCAGCCCGCGCGATCGCACCCCGGGCATCGCCCCGCCGAGCGAGCCCACGCCCGGCAGCACCACCGCCCGTGCCGCACGCACCACCGCCGGGTCCGCCGTCACCACCGGCGGCACGCCCAGCCGCGAGAACGCCGCGAGCACCGAAGCCAGGTTGGCCGTGCCGGTGGCAATGACCGCCAGCGGCACCGCGTCCAGCGAGGTGCTTCCAGCCGACTGGCCGCTCACAGAACCCCCTTGGTGCTCGCCACCGCCCCCGCCCCGCCGCTGCGAGCCGTTGCCTGCCTGAGCGCCAGGGCCAACGCCTTGAACGCCGATTCGGCCCGGTGGTGGTCGTTCTCACCGGCCAGCACGTCAGCGTGCAGCGTGAAGCGCCCGCTGACCGCCAGCGACCGCAGCACATGCGGCACATTCTCGCACGAAAGCGTGCCCAGCATCTCCCGCCTCAGTCCCAGGTTCACCACCGCCACCGGCCGGGTGCACAGGTCCACCACCACCCGCGAGAGCGCCTCATCCAGCGGCGCGTATGCCGCCCCGAATCGAACGATCCCCGCCCGCTCGCCCAGTGCTTTGTCCAGCGCCTGGCCGAGCACGATGGCGCAGTCCTCAGCCGTGTGGTGGTCGTCGATGTGCAGGTCGCCGCTGCATGTCAATTCCAGATCCCACCCCGCGTGCAGCGCCAGGCTGCCCAGCAGGTGGTCCAGGAACCCGACGCCCGTGCCGATGTTCACCCGTCCGCCACCGTCAAGCGTCAGCACGCATCGGATCGACGTCTCCCGGGTTGTCCGCTCCACGCTGCCGCTGCGAGTTCCTGCTGATGTGCTCATGTGCTTCGCCTTTGTTCTCGCTGCCAAGTCTGCCGATCACCGGGCCTCAAGGGCCGCGATCACCCGATCCGTCACCGCCGGGTCCGGCGTGATGCCCAGCCGCACCCATCCATCCAGGGCCGGGTCTCCGCTGAACCGCCGCCCCAGAATGCCGCCCGCCTGCAGCCGCTCCCACAACCCGTCGCGACGGTCCCCCACCGCTCCGCCGTCGCGCAGCAGCACGAAGTTCGCCTCCGAAGGCACCGCCGTCAGCGATGCTCGCTCGGCCGCCACCAGCAGCCGGTCCCGTTCCCGGCGCACCCCCGCCACCGTTTCGCGCAGATGCCCCTCGGCCAACGCCAGCGCCGCCTCCGCGGTCCGCAGGCTCAACGCCGAGATCGCGTACGGCTGGCCCACATCCGCCAGCCAGCCAACCAGCCTCGCGTCGCCCAGCGCATACCCCACCCGCAGCCCGGCCAGCCCCCACGCCTTGCTCAATGTCCGCGTCATCACCACGCCCGGCGTCGCCAGACACCACGCCGTCGGGTCCTCCTCCGCAAACTCCGCGTACGCCCCGTCCACACACAAAGCCGCCCCCACCTCGCTGCAGCGCACCGCCACCGCCTCCATCGCGCTCCGGGGCACCACCTGTCCAGTCGGGTTGTTCGGCGACACCAGGAACACCACCCGCGTGCACGGCCCGATGGCCTCCACAAACGCCTCCGTCGGGAACGCTCCGCCCAGCCACGGCACCGAGTCCACCACCGCGCCGTACGCCCGTGCGTACCTCGGCAGCATCACAAACGTCGGCGTGTGCAGCAGCACCCGGGCCCCCTGGGCGCCCGCCAGCATCGCCCGGCACAGCCGCTCCAGCGCATCGTCCGCCCCGGCTGTCGCCACCACCTGCGATGGCTCAGCCCGCAGCCTGCTCGCCAGAGCGTTTCTCAGACCCGCCGCATCCGGGTAGCTCCGCAACGCCTCCGCGTTGCACCCGGCCACCGCCGCCAGCACCTTCGCCAGCAGCGTCGGCGGCAGATCCGCCCCCTCGTTGGCATCCAGCCGCAGCAGCGGCAGGGCCCCAGCCCCCGCCAGCGCATCGGCCGACGGCGCATACCGCTGCCCGGCGCTGCTGCCCGGCCCCGGCCTCAGTTCAATCGCGTTCGTCCCCGCACCACTCATGGCACCACCTGCGCAAGGGGCGTGATCACCACATCGCTGCCGCCGGTCGCCTTCAGCAGCGGAATCAGCGTTGCCAAACCCTGCCGGGGCACCGCCGCCTTCACCGCGAAGCCGGCATCCCCGCTCAGTTGCGAGACGGTCGGCCGCCGCATGCACGGCAGCACCGCGATCACCGCCTCCAGCCACTCCGCCGGCACGTTCACCTCCAGCATCACCCGCGAGCGTGCCTCCAGCACCGAGCGGACGATCAGCGCCAGGTCCTCAATCGCCTGCCGCGTCACCGGGGCCCGCTCCCACGCCGCCCGCGAGGCGAACAGCCGCGTTGACGATCGCAGCAGCTCTTGCACCACCACCAGCCCGTTGGCCTCCAGCGTCGCCCCCGATGCCGCCACGTCGATGATCACATCCGCATCCTCCGGCGGGAACACCTCCGTCGCCCCGTACGACCGCACGAAACGATCGCCCGCGTTCCGCTGCGCGATCCACGCGGTGGCCAGCCGCGAGAACTCCCCGGTCACCACCAGCGGCCGGTCCGGCAGCCGACCGTTCACCAGCAAGTCACGCGGCGCCGCCACCACGATCCGCACCGGGTCCAGCCCCGTGTCCAGCACCTCCACCACATCCACCCCCAACTCCTGCACCCAGTCGGCCCCGGCGAAGCCCACGTCCCGCGTCCCCGCGTCCAGCATCTCCAGGATGTTCTGCGGCTTGAGCAGCTTGGCCTGCACGCCGGGCAGGCTCACCGTCGGCCGATAGCCCCGTGCCGAGGTCGACACCGTGATGCCCGCGTCGGCCAGCAGCTTCAGCACGCCATCTTGCATGCGTCCCTTGGGCAGCGCCAGCCGCAGCGCCCGGCCGCTCTGCGGGTCGGTCGCTGCGCCGCCGGGGGCAACAGCGATCGGGAGACTGCCAGGGCCGGAACGAAGGGGCGATGCAGTGGTCATGGGTGATTCCAGATTCAATTGTGAGCCAGACGAGCCATTTCAGACACAGATGAACAAACCCACCGCCGGCCCGCCTCGTCCGCTCCGTCGTTGCTTCGACAGAGCCGGGCGGGCGGGATGGTCCTGCGACGCAGTCAAGAACGACCGCGACGCCGGGCGTGGCCGGCGTCGCAAGGGAACTTCTCAGATCAGAAGGGCCTGCAAAGCAACCGGCTCACGCCAAGGCGTGGTGATGATGGTGCCGGTGGTGATGCAGCGCGAGAGTCATAGCCGAAAGAGTGTATGGCACACCACCCCGCGTCTGTCAACTCCGCGACCGGCCCGCGCCCCCGGCGGGCAACAATGCCCGACACTCGCGGCCCCCAACCCCGCCCCTGCATCCCCAAGGGGGCGTTCAACCCGCCAGACGCGAGACACGTGCGGAGGTCCACCGATGCGAGCATGGATGTTGGCAGGCGTTGCGGGCACTTTGGCAGCCCTGACAGCCCCCACCCACGGGCTGAGCCCCGACATGGTGCCCGTGCCCCCGCTGCAGCCTCAGCCCCCCGTGCCGACGCAGCCGGTGCCGCCGGCCCAGCCTGCTTCCCCTACCTCCCCTGCCTCCCCTGCCTCCCCGGCCCCATCCGCCCCCGACATGGTCCCGGTGCCCCCCTGGCCCCCGGCCCCCGCTCCAACGCCCGCACCGGCCGCCCCACCCGCACCTGCTCCCCCCACGCCTCCGGCCCCAGTTGTCCCTCCGGCCCCCGCACCGGCTCCTGCTCCCGCTCCCGCTCCCGCTCCCGCTCCCGACATGGTGCCCGTGCCGCCCTGGCCCGGCCCCGGCAACCCCACTCCCATTCCGAGCCCCGGCCCGACCGCACCTTCTGCTCTCCCACCGCCGGCCCTTCTCCCCCCAGTTCCTTCACCCCCGGCACCGCCACCGCCCGTCGTCCCTGCTCCGCAGCCTGTGGCCCCTGCACCGGTCGCGATACCGCCTTCCGCTCTCCCCGTCGCCGCACTCTCGCTCGACGGCCAGAGCACGCTCACGCTTCCGCTCACGCCGCTGGATCTCACCGACCCCGCCTGGCCCGTCCGCGTGGATGCTGCCCTTCTGCCCACCGTCCCCCTGGTGGTCAGTTCCGTCCGCCCGCCTGAACTGCTCGACGCCCCCACGTGGGACGCCACGCCGTTCTTCGTCGTCGCCGAGACGCTCGTCGCCGGCCTCCCCCGCCGCACCGTGCTCGCCATGACCGCCGACGGCCGCCTCTTGGCCGCCGATCAGTCCCTCGATGGCCACCTCGGCGACGAGCGGCCGCTCCCGCAGCCCGACTCACAGGCCCAGCAATCCGACCGCGTCCAGCGGCACTGGACCCTCGCCTTCGGCCCGGCCGCAACCCCGCAGGTCGCACGCCTGCACATCCTCACCGATGCCCCCGCCGATGGCAGCACACCGCCCATGTGCGAGATCCGCGACGCACAGGGCCGCGTCGCCGCCGTGATGGTCGCGGGCCAACCAATGCGGCTTGGCGTGATCAGCCACACCGCCGGTGCCGGCTGGTCCGTCCCCGATGCCGAGCGACTCCGCCGCCAGAGCCCCTGGCTGCTGATCGACCGTGACAACAACGGCCGCCTCGCCCCGGCCGACACCGACACCGCCGACGCGCGCGAAACCACCGCCCTCCCCGGCCCGGTCAAAATCGGCGAGGCCTGGTACACCGTCGAGTGCGACCCGACCGGCGAGGCCCTCACGCTCCGCTCCGTCGCCTCGCCCATGCCCACCAAGGGGCGTGCCGGCCTGCCCGCCGTGGGCGCCGCCATCCCCGATGTCACCCTCCGCACCGCCGACGGCCAACTGCTCCGCACCACCGACTGGCGGGGCCGCGTCACCGTTGTGGACCTCTGGGCCACCTGGTGCATCTCCTGCATCGCGGGTTTCCCCGAAACCGCCGCCCTTCGCGACGAGATCCGTCGGCTCAACGGCGGCTCCGCCGAACTCATCGCCCTGAACGTGATGGACAAGCCCGGAGCCTTCGACCGCTGGCTGCAGGACCACGGCGGCAAGCACGCTCTGGCCTACGCCACCGACGCCAACGCCGGCGACACCGATGGCCAGTCCATCGCCGCACGCTGGGGGCTCTCGGCCTTGCCCACCGTCATCGTCTTGGATCGCGACGGTGTCGTCCGCTACGCCGCCAGCGGCCAGGGGCGGGAGCACCAGCGGGCCGTCCGCCGGGTGCTCACAGACCTCGGCGTTCGCCTCAACGATCTGCCATGACCACGCCCCCGCCGCACCGGCCCGTGCCGCCGCTGGAGGTGGCCGTGTACACCGTCCGCGACGCGCATGTGGCCTTGACTGCGGGCGCCCACCGGGTGGAGTGCAACGGTTCGCCTGCCGCCCACGGGTGCACCCCGTCGCCGGCCATGGTTGCGACCACCGCCGCCGCCGTCGCTCTCGGCCCGTCCGCACAGTCTGTCCGTTTCCCGGTCGTCGCCCTGCTCCGTCCTGCAGGCGAACCCTGGCCGCCCCACACCACCGCAGACGTTCGGCCCTTGGACGAGCTGGTGCAACAGGGCCGCCGCTTGCTTGCCGCAGGCGCTCGCGGGCTGGTCTTCGGTTCGCTCGACTCGCACCGCCGTCTGGATGAACGCCACACCCGGACGCTCGCGGACCTGTGTGCCGAGTACGACGCCGAAGCCACCGTCCACCGGGCGATTGAAGAGTGCGACGACCCGGCCGCAGAACTGTGCCGCCTCCCCCAGTGGGGCGTCCGCCGCGTGCTGCTTGCCGGGTTCCCGCTCTCCCAGCTGCACCTCGCCCACGCACCCGACCGTGCCACACAACTGCTCGAACTGGCAAGTCTCGCGGCAGAACTCCGGCTCATCCCCGCCCTCTGCGGGGGCATCCGCGCTGCCAACGTCCGGCACATCCTCGGGCCCTGCCTCAACTCCCTGCCTGCGACCGCCCGCATTGAAGTGCACAGCGCCTGCACCGACGCAGGCGGCCGTCTGGATGCCGCCGCCATCACCGCTCTTCTGAATGAACTTCAGCGCTCCGCCGTACCGGACTGATTCGCACCGCCATCACGCTGTGCCGGGCAGCAGCACAAACCCGGCCGGGGCAAGCGCGCTGTGCGCCGGCTCGGCCGTCAGGCTCGGCCCGGTGGTCAGACAGTGCGAGAACCCCGGCCGCAGCGAGCCCGATGCCCACGCCCCATCCGCCCGCAGCGCGATCATCGCCACCTGATGCTCGGGTTGAATCGCATACCGGCTCGCCACCCGACGCAGCACCTCCCCCACCGCCTCAGCGGGCGTGCGGCCCTGTCGCATCAACTCCACCGCCAGGAACGACCCGCACACGCCCATGATCAACTCGCCGTTGCCTGTCGCCGTCGCCGCCCCCGCGGTCTGGTCCACATACAGGCCGTGCCCGATGATCGGCGAGTCCCCCACCCGCCCGGGGATCTTGAACCCCAGCCCGCTGGTCGTGCACACGCCCGCCAACTGGTGGCCGCTCACCTGCGGGTTCCGCACCAGCACGCACACCGTGTCGTGCGACGGTTCCGGCGACCCTTCGCCGCCCGCCTGCGCGTACCGCTCTTCCACGTTCATCGGCGGGAGAACCCCCATCTTTGCGCCGGCAGCCCGCCCGCCTGCCGCGGCACGCTCCGCCTTCCAGCGTGCATATGCGTCCCGCGACTCCCCCGTCAGCAGGTCCTCCGCATGCGGCACGAACCCCGACGCCTTCGCAAACGCCTCCGCGCCATCACCCGCCAGCAGCACGTGGATGGTGTCCTCCATCACCCGCCGGGCCAGCCTCGCCGCCGACGCATAGGACCGCACGTAGCACACACCACCGCATCGATCCGGGTTCTCCATCACGCACGCATCCAGCGAAACCCGCCCCGAAGCGTCCGGAAGCCCCCCCACCCCGACCGAGTCCACACGCGGGTCATCCTCCACCGCGCTGGCCCCCGCCACCGCCGCATCCAGAGGTGATCCCCCCTTGCACAGCGTCTCCCACGCGGCCGCATTGGCCACACGACCGAACGACCAGGTCGACAGAACCGCTGGTCCGGAAAGCGGCCAATCAGGCGTGTATTCAGTGTTCTGCATAGCTATGCAAACCGTGAGAAAAGGGGCAAATGACCGGATCCGCAACCCAACTTGCCCCCGGTCCGGGGCAGCGCAACGATGCGCGTGGTCCGCGAAAACAGCGGCCGGGTGCACCAGTGTACCGCGGAGAGCCAGAGCGTCGGCCGTGTGGCCGACGGGCCGCGGAAGCGGGCAACCTGCCGTCGCAACGGCGGACCGAGAGGACACACACGATGAGCCTGAACGCCAGTCGGCTGGAAGCAATTGCGGCGGCCACCACCTTCAGCGACCGGAACCGCCAGGTGCAGCCCAGCGAGCCCGGCTCCCTGGAGCGGGCCTTCGGCGCGGACGTCTTCAGCGAGCGGGTCATGCGGGCCCGCCTCCCCAAAGAGGTCTTCAAGACCCTCATGGGCACCATCAAGCAGGGCAAGCGGCTGAACCACGAGCTCGCCGACGTCGTCGCCGCCGCCATGAAGGACTGGGCCATCGAGAACGGCGCCACCCACTACACCCACTGGTTCCAGCCCCTCACCGGCCTGACCGCCGAGAAGCACGACTCGTTCATCACCCCTGACGGCACCGGCGGCGTCATCGCCCAGTTCTCCGGCGGAGCCCTCACCCAGGGCGAACCCGACGCCTCCAGCTTCCCCTCCGGCGGGGTCCGCAGCACCTTCGAGGCCCGCGGCTACACCGCCTGGGACTGCACCAGCCCCGTCTTCCTCAACCGCCAGGGTGAGAACGTCACCCTCTGCATCCCCACCGCCTTCGTTTCCTGGACCGGCGAGGCCCTGGACTACAAGACCCCGCTGCTCCGCTCCATGGAGGCGATCAGCAAGCAGGCCCTTCGCATCCTCAAGATCTTCGGCACCGACAAAGGCGTCGGCCGCCTCCTCACCACCGTCGGCGTTGAGCAGGAGTACTTCCTGGTCGACCGCACCCTCTACTTCGCCCGACCCGACCTGATCACCTGCGACCGCACCCTCTTCGGCGCCCGTCCGCCCAAGGGCCAGCAGCTCGAGGACCACTACTTCGGCTCCATCCCCCACCGCGTGCTGAGCTTCATGGCCGAGGTCGAGCGCGAGCTCCACCGCGTCGGCGTGCCCGTCAAGACCCGCCACAACGAAGTCGCCCCCGGCCAATACGAGATCGCCCCGGTCTTCGAGACCGCCCATATCGCCTGCGACCACCAGATGCTCGTGATGGAGGTCCTCAAGCGCGTCGCACCGCGTTACGGCCTGCAGTGCCTTCTCCACGAAAAGCCCTTCGCCGGCGTCAACGGTTCGGGAAAGCACAACAACTGGTCGATGGCGACCGACACCGGCGTCAACCTGCTCGACCCGCAGTCCGAGACGCACACCAACATGGAGTTCCTCATCTTCGTCGCCGCCGTGATGCGGGCGGTCGACCTCCACGGCGACTTGCTCCGCGCCGCCATCGCCTCGGCCAGCAATGACCATCGCCTCGGTGCCAACGAGGCCCCGCCGGCCATCATGTCGATCTTCATGGGCGACATGCTCACTGACCTGCTCACCCAGCTGGAGACCGGGGACGCCAAACGCACCATCAAGGGCGGCCGGCTCGATCTGGGCGCATCCACCCTCCCCATGCTCCCGCGGGACAGCGGAGACCGCAACCGCACCTCTCCATTCGCCTTCACCGGCAACAAGTTCGAATTCCGCGCCGTCGGCTCCTCCCAGACCTCTGCCTGGCCCAACACCATCCTCAACACCATGGTCGCCGAGTCGCTCGATTATGTCGCCAATGAACTGGAGAAGGCTCTGGGCAAGAACCCCAGCCCCGCCAAGCTCCAGTCCGAGGTCCGTGTCCTGCTCAAGAAGCTCATCAAGCAGCACAAGCGGGTCATCTTCAACGGCGACGGCTACTCCAAAGCCTGGCACGAGGAAGCCGCCAAGCGGGGCCTCCCCCACCTCCGCGACTCCGTCGACGCCCTGCCCGTCCTCAAGAGCAAGCGTGCTCTTGACCTCATGTCCAAGTACAGCGTCCTCAGCCGCGTCGAGATGAGCAGCCGCGCCATCATCGCCCTTGAGAAGTACGTCAAGCAGGTCTCCATCGAGGCCGAGACCATGACCGCGATGGCCCGCCAGCTGTTCATCCCCGCCGCCACCCAGCACCAGACCCAGATGGCCGAGGCCGTCGCCAGCACCATGGCCGCGGACGTGGACTGCGAGGAGCAGCGCCAGGAGCTCACCGAGTTCGTCGGCAAGGTCTCCCGCCTCAAGGCCGCCACTCGCAACCTCGAGACAGCCCTCGAGCACCACGATGAGGACCCCATGGCCCACGCCCAGCACATCAAGAAGCACGTCAAGCCCGCCATGGCCGATCTGCGCAGCATCGTCGATGAACTCGAGAACGTCGTCAGCGACGAACTCTGGCCCATCCCCACCTACCGCGACCTGCTGTTCATCAAGTGAACCGCTGAAAACGCGTTCTTGCCCAGCCTCCCCCGGCCCCCGGCGAACCGTCGCCCGGGGGCCGTTTGCGTTCAGTGAGACTACCGTCTCCCATGCCGCCAGCTTCACAGTCCGCGTCCCTCCTGACGCTGGTCGCCTGCGCGGCCCTGACCGGCTGCCTGCCAGGCTGCGCCAGCTATCCACTGGATCGCGTGCTGGTCGAGGTGGCCGCCGAAGACGACGGCCGCCCCATCGCCGGCGCCCTCGTCGCCGCGTCGCCGATGGACCGCCGCATTTACCCCCTCAACCCCATCACCGCTCAGGGCATCGCAGACTTCGTCCTCCGCCCCGCCCCCGAGCCCACCCCGACCGTCCGCACAGGCTCCAACGGCGCCGCATTGGTCGACATGAACCGCGGTCTTTCCGCAGCGCTGGTGATCCTGGCGCCAGGCTACCAGCAACTGGCCCTGTTCCTGCAGGATCCCTTCGGTCCCAACCAGCCCGCGTCCTGGATCAACGATCCGGCCGACCCCGCCGGCCGACCCCGGCTCAAGGTCCGCGTCCGCCCGCTGGCCCAAGGTGATCCCTCTGCACTCCCGGCCGACTCCCGCTGACCGACCGTCCCCCCCCTGACCTGCCCGCGTTGTTTGCAGCAGGGTCGAACTCCCCAAGCGATCCGACCGTCCAGCCGTTGTACGCTTACCCATCTCCGCGGCCCCGTAGCTCAGCGGTAAGAGCAGGCGACTCATAATCGCTTGGTCCTCGGTTCGAATCCGAGCGGGGCCACTTGCATCACTCGGGCGGGTGATTCCACACCGACCAGAACAGGTTCATCTCCCGCACCATCGAAGTAAACCGGCCGAAGTCCACCGGCTTGACCAGAAAACCCGCCGCGCCCGCTGCCTTGGCCTTCGAACGTTGCACTGGATCATCGAAGGTGGACATAACCACCACCGGAATCGACCGCAACACCGGATCGGCATGCATCGCCAGCAGGACCTGCTGCCCATCCAGCACCGGCAGCCAAAGGTCCAGAAGCACGACATCCGGACGGGTCACTCCGGCAAAAGCACCACTCCGTCGCAGATACGCCATACATTCCTGTCCGTCTCGAACGCGGTGCAGGTCATTGGCGACTCGGTACTCCTTCATCATCAGACGCATACCCGTGGCGTGCTCGTCATCGTGCTCCGCCAGCAGAAATGACAACGCGTGCGGCTCGTCCAGATGACGCTTGGCCCGGGCATGCACTTGCGGATGGTGAAGCTTGGGGACCATGGCTGACATCAATTCCAGTCGCTCAGGTCGCCCGGCACACACGGCGACCCGCGACCAGATCAGCATACTCAGCCCGGACGACTGTCTCCCCAAAACACCCCATGGATTCACGGCCACAGAGCCCGTGCGCACGCAGAATCCACAAGATTCCCCGATCTTGAGGGTGTCCAGTACGTCCGTTTTGCATTCAGATTGCAAAGCAAAACGGGCCGGTGGTTCCCGCCCCCCCTCATTCAGGCACCTGCCAGAGCCACGGGGCGTGCCGCCTTCACCGCCCGGAGTACCATGATCATGGCCCGCGGCCTGTCAGACATGACCCGGCCTTCGGACCTGTCCTGCCAAGCCGGATCCGCTGGTCGGTGAGTTCCCAATGTTGAGCCTCGGAGGTCCACCCGGCCAGCGCCGACCGATACCCTTGACGTCGACTGGTCGAAAGGCGGCATGCCCATGTCAGGACTCCAACTGAGTGGTATTGCCCATGCAGCCTTCGACGCTGTCGGCGCCAACGTCGCCGTACTTGACCAATCCGGCCGGATCGTGCTGACCAACCGAGCCTGGTCGGTGTTCGCCGCTGACAACGGCGGTGGTGCCCGCTGCGGAATCGGTGTCAACTACATCCACATTTGCCGGGCCGCCTCCGGCTCCGCATCGCTGGAGGGTCGTCCCGCAGCCGATGGCATCAGTGCAGTGCTGAACGGGGAGACCGAGCGCTTCGAGTTGGAGTATCCGTGCCACGGGCCGGACGAGGAACGTTGGTTCCTCCTCATCGCCACGCCGATTCGCCTCCCGGATTTCAGCGGCGCAGTGGTTGCACACGCCGAGTCCACTCGAGGGCGCGAGAGGTTCGTCGCCAGCCGTGTTCTGGAGGACGCTCACAGCGAACTGAGATCGCTCACCCTCGCCATGGATGCTGACAGAGCCACCTCTGGCATCATGTTCACGCCGCCCCAGCGACAATCGCTGCGCCATGCCCACCCCGGTGTGTTTGATTCGCTGCTTGAGCGATACTGCCGAATGATCACGTTGTACACTGATCTGAAGTCGTTGAAGCTGGAAGAACCCATTGAGATCGTCGAGGCCCTTGCCCGCGAACTTGTCGACCAGCGGCGCAGCGCCCGCGATGTGGTGGAACTCCACACCGCCGCCATGATGCTGGCCGCCGGGAACCTGCCTTCCGGAATCACCCGCTCAGCGCTGAACGAAGCCCGCGGAGGGCTCATCCGCCTGCTGGGACTGATGCTCAACAGCTATCTCTCCGGCGCAGCGGGCTCCCCCACAACCCCAATACCCCCCGCTTGCCGACCGGATCAAGTTGCACCTCTCTCTGATCAGACGACTTGATCGCGCCCCCCTCCCGCACGCTTGGCTGTCTGCAACACATGCCCCGCTCCCCAACGCCGCCGACCACAAGCCACGGTCCATCGCGGGTCGCAACCGCACTGTCCCGAAACACCCCGGCAAGATCCCCACCTTGACGCCTGCGTGTCACTCCCCCTGATCAGTCACGTCAAGCATCGGATGCCGGCGGGGCGCCCAAGCTCCGCCATGCCCGCATCTCACCAGCACCGTTGGCCGACAATCAGATGATTCTCAGTGGAGCGAAAGGGACTCGAACCCTCAACCCCGAGCTTGCAAAGCTCGTGCTCTACCAATTGAGCTATCGCCCCGAAACGCCGCCCGACTCGCTGGACGGGTCGGCTTGGGGCGAGAGTGTATTCGGTGCCCATGACGAAATCCCCCGGTTGCGGCGTTGCAATGCCCGAAAAGCCGCCGTATCTTGACAAAGGGAACTCCCCGGGACAGAGGGAACGCCCCGGACGAACCACGCCGTCGGGGGCTGCGGGCATGATCGAGCCGAGAGCCGGAGAGGAGCATCGGTGAAGGTGTACAGGTCCACGGGGGTTCTCCGCTCGGCAATCGCCTCGACGTGGTCGGTCTGCCTGCTGCCGCTGTGCGTTGCCTCGGCAGCCCCCCGAGAATCCGCATCCTGCATCGGCGTCCTTTCGATCAGCACGGAGGCTCCCGCCCCCCCGTTCGCAGGCTACGGGCAGCCCTTTCCAGCCCCCGGCCTGCAGTCCCGCACATTCGCCGTCACCGGCGGGTACACCGCGCGGCAGATCATCCTCACCGCCGCCCTGCAGAGCGCCGCCGCACTGGCCCAACCCGCCAACGCCCGCATCTGGGTGCAGCCGCCCGGCAGCCGCCCCGGCTTCGCCGTGTCACCGTTCGGCGGTCACGCCCACCCGTTCAGTTGTGCCCCCGTCTCCATCACGGGATGGTCCGTCGGCCTTCCCGGCGACGGCCTGGATCCCGCCGGGCAATGGACGCTGACCTTCTACGACCTGACCGCCTCGGTCGCCCCGCCGGCCGCCGAATCCGTCTGGTCCGACCTCACCCTGACCTTCGATGACGCCCCACTGCCCCCGCCCGCAATGCCCGATGCATCCGGAGGCGAAGCCGTCACGCTGTTCAACCTCCCGTCCGACGGCGTGCGGAACACCGCGTCCAACGGGCTGGCCACCTTCTCGCTCACCGGCGTCGGTGCCGGCGGCTCCTACCAGGCCGTGGAGGTGCTGATCACCGGCCAGCTCTCCACAGCATCCGCCCCGGGCCCATCCCTCCCCGGCCACGCTCTGATCGCCCTCACCGCGCCCGACGGCGCGCAGCACACCGTTCAACTCCTGCCCGGCGCCGGCGCTTCGCCCTCGCTGCTCAACGCGCCAGTCGCCCGCGTGCTGATCGCCCCCACGCCCCGCTCGCCGCAGGGTCTCTGGCAGGTGCGGGCATTCCAGTCTGTGGATGCCGGCGAGGGGACCGACGCCGTCTGGACCGCTCTGCACATCGTCGCCCGTCCCTACCTCCCCGCCCCGGCGCCGGCGAGCGAGAACCTCGGCACACTCACCTCGGCGATCAGCCGGCCCGCGGTCCCGGTGTCCTGTGCCGAGCCCGTCCGCTGGTTCCGCTTCACCCTCCCGGTCACCGTCAGCCTCGCCAACCGGAACTTTCTGGACATCACCACCTTCGGCAGCGCCCTCACCCCCAGCCCCGACACTGTGCTCGCCCTGTTCAACGCAGCCGGCGTACCCATCGCCATCGATGACGACGCCGGCTGCGGCGACACGCCCGACGACCCCGGTTGCGCCGGTCCCTCCGTGCTCACCTTCGGTGCGCCGGTGCGGGCGCTGCCCTCAGGCTCCATCCCCGCCGACGGCCGCTCCGGTTCGCTGGAAGCCGGCGAGTACCACCTCGCGGTGTCATCTTTCGGCCTGCGGGCCTTCCCGGGCTTCCAGGTGCAGACCAGCCCCGCCAACACCGGTCCGATCAGCCTGCTCCTGCAGCCCGGCACCCTGCCCCCGGCCACCCCGCCCGGGCAGGTCATCGACCTCGGCCTTATCGCCGCCCCGGGCCTGACCGTCACCCCCCCGCCCCAACTGACCACCGGCACCGCGTGGTACGCCTTCCGCATCGCCGCCGCCGCCGACGCAGCCCATTGGCTCGATATCGACACCGAAGGCTCGGCACTGGTCCCGCTCAACGACCCCGCCATCGCGCTCTACACCGCCGCCGGCGATCTGCTCGTCTCCGACGCCGGCAGCGGCTCGTCGCTCAACTCACACCTGACCTTCGGCCAGACCTCGCCCAGCCGCCCCCCCATCGGCGACGGTGCCCCGTACGACGGCCGCCATGGCCCGCTGCCCGCGGGCACGTACTACCTCGCCCTCCACAGCGCCGCCGACTCCGTCTTCTACCCGGTCAACTTCCAGACCGCACCGGCCGCCCTTTCCACCGGCCCCGCGGCCCTGCGCTTCGCCACCAGCATCCCGGCGCCGCCGGCCACCTGCAACCTCGCCGACATCACCGGCATCGGCGGCCCGCCCGAGATCCCCGACGGCCTGCTCACCGGCGACGACTTCAACGCCTTCATCACAGCCTTCGCAGCCGGCGACACGCTGGCCGACGTCTGCGGCATCGGCGGCCCGCCCGAGGTGCCCGACGGACTGATCACCGGCGACGACTTCGTCGCCTTCATCGCCGCCTTCGCCGGCGGCTGTCCGTAACAGCACTACGCGTTCAGGCCCCTGCCAGCACATCTACCGCATCGCGAGGCCCGGGCACAGCCACCCGGCCGATCCCCATACCCGTCAACTTCTCCGCCAGCGTCGCCCGCGCCGCATCATCGCCGTGGTTCAGCACCACCGTCGCCGGCTTGCTGCGAATATCGCCCACAAAGTTCAGCAGGTCCTTGCGATCCGCATGCCCGGAGAACCCGTGCATGGTGTGAATCGTCGCCTCAACCGGCACCTTCTCGCCGTTGAGCACCACCTGCCTGGCCCCGCCCGCGATCGCATGCCCCGGCGTGTCCGCCGGCTGGTGCCCGATCATCAGCACCCGGCAATCGGTCCGGGGCAACCCGGAGATCAGATGGTGCACGATCGGCCCGCCATGACAGAATCCCGCCCCCGCGATGATCATCCCCCCGTGCCGCAGATCGTTCAGCCGCTTGCTCTCCGGCCGATTGGTGATGTAGTGCAATTCGTCAAACTGCAGCGGCGACCGCCCCGCCCGGATGATCCGCGCCGATTCGTCGCACAGATGTTCCGGATGCCGCGCGTAAATCTCCGTCGCCCGGATGGCCATCTTGCTGTCCAAATATACCGGGAACCCGCCCAGCAGCCCCTGATGGCTCAACTCCGACAGCCGGTACAGCAACTGCTGCGCCCGACCCAGCGTGAACGTCGGCACCAGCAGCCGCTGCCGCCCGCGCCGCGCCATCTGGATGATCTCACCCAGTTGCGCCAGCGTCTGTGCCGGCTTGGGGTGCGCCCGCGAGCCGTACGTGCTCTCCATGATCAGCACATCCGCCCGCACCGGCGGCCGCACCGCCGGCAGCAGCGGCGCCACCGACGAGCCCAGGTCCCCCGAGAACACCACCACCACCTGCTCGTCCCCCTGCCCGATCGTCAGTTCCACCATCGCCGAGCCGATCACGTGCGACGCGTCCAGCAGCCGCGCCCGGATCCGGTCATCCCCCGGCACCGGCGAGAACGGCACCCCGTACGCCATCGGCGTGATCAGCGGCAGCGTCCGCCCCACCTCCGCCAGCGTGTACGCCGGCGGCACCGCCGCGATCGACTCCCCCGGGTTCGTGTCATCCTCTTCTTCAAACTCGATGATCGACTTGCCCCCGCCCCGCGACCGCAGCCCCCGCCCGGCCTTCTGCGCCGCGTTGATCCGCTCGTAATACCGCACCTTCTGCACCCGCGCCGAGCCCTGCAGCACCGGCGGCAGCAACTCCGCCGTCGGCCCCGTCACCACGATCGGCCCCCGATACCCGTCGCGCACCAGCAGCGGCAGCCGCCCGCAGTGGTCCACGTGCGCATGCGTCACCACACACCCGTCGATCTCCCTCGCGTCAAACGACAAAGGCTCAAGGTTGCGGGCCTCGTCCGCCGCCGAACCCTGGAACAGACCGCAGTCGATCAGCAACCTCACCCTGTGCGAACGGTTGGCGGCGCTGGTCCGCAACCCGCGGATCTCCAGCACCGAGGCCGATCCAGTCACCTCGCCCGCGGCACCGTGCATCGTCAGGCTGATGTCCATCGCCACCGCTCAGCGCTCCGTTCCTGCCACCGGGCCGATGGCGCACCGCCCGCTCTCGCATTCCGCCCCCCGCCCCGTCAGCCGCAGCCGGTTGGCCGCAAACCACGAGTACCCCATGTCCGCAACCCACCGCAACCCCGGCCACCGCGTCCATCCCAGCAGCCACGGCATCCCCACCGCCGCATACGCCAGCCGAAACACCTCCATCCCCGAGACGACCTCCCCATCCCCCCGCACCCCGTGGATCGACCCCATCACCTGCTCCATCGTCCGTCCATACCGCGACGGATCGAACCCCTCCGCCGCAATGTCCACCAGCACCAGCCGGCCCCGGCCCCGATCCAGCCGTTGCAGCAACGCCCCCTCCCGCTTGCACAGCGGGCACAAGCCGTCAATCAGGATGGTGAACGGCCAGGCCGAGGCTGGACGGCTGACCGGGGTGGAGGCGGCTTTCGCGGGGCCCATACGGGGTCTTTCGGTTGGCCGCGGCGGGGGCTTGCGGCACAAGAAACAAGGTGGCCCGTGAGCATATCGCCTGATTTGGTGCCAGCAGTTGTGCTTGCACATCATGAGTTATCGGTCGTGCAACAGCCCCCGTACAAACACCCCCGCATCCACCCCCTCCCCGATCGCCTGCACCAGCGCCGATCCCACGATCACCCCGTCCGCGTCGCCACTCAGCCGAACCACGTCCGCCCGCGTCCGCACCCCAAAGCCGGCGCACACCGGCACCGGCGACACCGCCTTGAGCGACCGCAGATACGCCCCCGGTTCCACCTGCACCGCCTCGCTGGCCCCGGCCCCGGTCACCCCCGCCACCATCACCGCGTACAGAAAGCCGTCCGATGCCGCCGCGATCTTCGCCGCCCGCTCCGGGGGAGTCACCGGCGACACCAGTTGCACCAGCCCCACACCGGTCCGATGCAACGCCGCCCGCAGCCCGGCGGACTCCTCCAAGGGCAGGTCGGGGATGATCAGCCCCGCCACCCCGGCCGCCGCCGCCCGCTCGGCCAGCGAAGCCAGCCCGCCGGTAATGAACGTGTTCAGATAGCCCATCAGGATGATCGGCGGCAACGCCGGCCCCCCGCTGGCGGCCTCGCACTGCAACGCCGTCAACTGCTCAAACAGCCACCCCAGCGACGCGCCGTTGGCAATCGCCGTGCGGCTGGCCTGCTGAATCGTCACCCCGTCGGCCATCGGATCCGAAAACGGCACGCCGATCTCAATCGCCGCCGCATGCGGAGCCAGCGACCGCACCAGCCCGGGCAGCGCCGCCAGCGTGGGATAGCCCGCCGTGATAAACGGCACCACCGCGTGCCCGCGGGTGCGGGCCGCGCGAATCGCCTGCGCGATCGACGCACCCGGCGATGCAGACCCCGCGTTAGGCAAACCAGTCACTGAAGCGTTCGACATAGCAACTCCCGTCACCAACCCGCTATCCATCCACCAGCCACCAACCACCAGGCCGCCCCGGCCTACTCACGCCATCGGCGCATGCTTCATCAAGATGGGCATGTCCTTGTCCCCCCGCCCGCACAGGTTCACCAGCGCCGTCTTGCCGGGGTTCGCCTTCGCCCAGTTCCGCACCGCCGCCAGCGCGTGCGAGGGCTCCAGCGCCGGCAGAATGCCCTCATGCCGACAGCACGCGTTCACCGCCTCCAGCGTCTGCGCATCAGTCGCCCGCACGTACTTCACCCGCCCGATGGCGTGCAGGAACGCGTGCTCGGGCCCCACCCCCGGGTAATCAAGGCCCGCAGAAATCGAGTGTGTGTCCGCCACCTGCCCCGCCTCGTCCTGCAGCAGCATCGAATAGCACCCGTGCAGCACACCCGGCCGCCCGTGCGCCATCGTCGCTGAGTGCATCCCCGGCTCGTCTGACGTGCCCCCGGCCTCCACGCCGAGAATCTGCACCTGACTGTCGCCCAGAAAGCCGTGAAAAAACCCGATCGCGTTCGAGCCGCCCCCCACCGCCGCGAACACCGCGTCCGGCAGCCGCCCCGCCTGCTGCAGCATCTGCGCACGTGCTTCAGTCCCGATCACCGACTGGAACGTCCGCACCAGCCAGGGGAACGGGTGCGGCCCCACCGCCGAGCCCAGCAGGTAGTGCGTCCCCATCGGGTCGCTCACCCAGTGCCGCAACGCCTCATCAATCGCCGCCCGCAGCGTCTGATCGCCGCTGGTCACTGGCACCACCTCCGCGCCCAGCCGCTTCATCCGCTGCACGTTGGGCGCCTGCCGCTCCACATCCTGCGCACCCATATACACGCGGCACGGAAACCCCACCCTCGCACACGCCGCCGCCGTCGCCACCCCGTGCTGCCCGGCCCCGGTCTCCGCGATGATCCGCTTCACGCCCAGCCGCTTGGCCAGCAGCGCCTGCCCCAGCGCGTTGTTGATCTTGTGCGCCCCGGTGTGCGCCAACTCCTCGCGCTTCAGCCACAGATCAACCCCCCACTCTTTGGACAGCCCCTCCGCCCGCATCATCGGCGTCGGCCGACCGATCCACACCCTCTGTTGGTCCCGCAACTCCGCCGCAAACGCCGGGTCGACGAACGCCGCCTTGGCCACCTCTTCCAGCCGCGTGATCGCCCCCATCAGCGTCTCGGGCACGAACCGCCCGCCAAACGGCCCATACCGCCCGCGCGCATCGGGGTACTGCCCGCTCAGCAACTTGCCCAACTCCTCCTGCGGGTTGCCCAGCCCGCTCACCGAGAAGTCCGCTTCCGGATTGCCCGCCTTGGTCGCTGCTGTGCTGCTCATGCCATCGCCTCCGCATCGGCCGCGCGAACGGCCGCAAGAAAGTCCGCGATCAATCCGGCGTCCTTCCGCCCCGGCGCCGTCTCCACCCCCGAGGACACATCCACCGCAAACGGCCGCACCACCCGCATGGCCTCCGCCACGTTCCCCGGGTGCAGGCCGCCCGCCAACATCGTCCGCCGCCCACGCGCGAACACCGCCGCGCGACCCCAGTCCACCGTCTGCCCAACCCCCGACTTCGGCCCCTCCAGCACGCACAACCCCGCGTACACGCCCTCATCGCTCACCCCATCCGCCCCCATGCGATGCACCGGCACGAACGCCATCCCCGGCGCATGCCTCGCCAGCACCGCCCGCACCACCGTATCGCACGACGCGTCCGCCTGCACTGCGGTGAATACGCCCAACCTGGCCGCCTCTTCCACCTCCGCCGCCGTCGGTGCCTTGAACACCGCCACTTTGGCCACCGTCGCCGGCACGCCCGCCAGCGTCGCCTCCGCCTGAGTCACGCTTACCCGCCGGGGCGACTCCGCCAGCACGCACCCCACCGCGTCAACGCCACACGCCACCGCCACCGCCGCCATCGCCGCATCACTCACCCCGCACACCTTCACCCGCGTCCGCCCCGTCCAGCCCGCCCCACCCCGAAGCAAGGCCGCCCGCCGCCCGGCGGAGATCATCCCCGCTGCCAGTTCTCCTGCGTCCGCCGCACGCATCAGCGCCGTCCCCACCAGCGCGCCGTCATACCCCGCCCCCACCGCCCCGGCCACATCCTCCGCACTGTGCATGCCCGACTCAGCGATCGCCACATACCCCGCCGGCAGATGCGCCGCCAGCGACGCCAACGACGCCGGCGCCACCCCCAGCGTCGCCAGATCGCGGCTGTTCACACCCACCATCACCGGAGCCCCCCCGCGTGCCCCACCCGTCCCTCTCGCCCCCAGCACCGCCCCCGTCCGCTCCAGATCCGCCCGATCAAACGACTCCACCAGCGCAAACAGCCCGCACTCTTCCGCCGCTGCCAGCATTGCCCGCAGCGAGTCGTCACCCAGCATCCGCGTGATCAGCAGCACCCCGCCGCACCCCGCCAGCCTCGCCTCATACACCTGTGCCGGATGCACCAGAAAGTCCTTCCGCATCACCGGCACGTCCACGGCCGCCGCCGCAGCCGCCGCGTGCGTCAAGTCCCCGGCAAAGGCCGACGGCTCGGTCAGCACCGAGATCACCCCCGCACCCGCCTGCGCATACCGCCTGGCCTGCGCCGTCACAAACCCGATCGCGTCCGAGTCGTCACTCAGCCGCCCCTCGCTGGGCGAGGCCCGCTTCACCTCCGCGATCAGCACAAACGGCGACCGCTTCAGCCTCGACGGTCGGGGCGAGGCCAGCGCCCGCTCCCGCAACCTCGCCAGGTCGGTCTCCGCCAGCGTCGCCTGCGCCCGCTGCCGGCTCAACTCCGCCATCTTTGCCAGAAAATCAGCCACCGCCGCCCTCCCCGCCGGCCGCCGGGCCAAACTCCTTCGCCAGGCGGTCCAGCAACTTCGCCGCCCGCCCGTCGTCAATCGCCGCACACGCCATGTTCACGCCGATCGGGGCCGAGCCCGCACGCCCCGCCGCCCACAACGCCAGCCCCGCCGACATCACCACCGCATCCCGATGGGCCGACTTCTCCCCCGCAAACACCGCCCGCATCGCCCTGGCGTTGTGCTCCGCGTTGCCACCTTTCAGCTCCCCCACTTCGCACGAACGCAGCCCCAGCATCCCCGCATCCACCTTGGTCCGCTCCACGGCGCACGGCGTCACCATCAGCACCGTCGCCGGGCTGGCCGGCGTCGGCTCGTCCATCCCGTTGTCCGCATGCACCACCAGCACCCGCCGGATCGGCATCGCCGCGAACGCCCCCGCCATCACCTCCGCCGCCTTCATCGAGTACGCACCGATTAGCCCATACCCCGGCTGCGCCGGGTTGGTCAGCGGGCCGAGCATATTGAAGATCGTCCGCACCCCCAGCGTCCGCCGCACCGCCGCGATCCGCCCCACCGCCGGGTGATAGTGCGGCGCAAACAGAAACGTGAACCCCGTCGCCTCAAAGCACGCCGCCGCGCGGGCCTCATCCAAGGGCATCCCCAGCCCCAGCGCCGCCAGCACGTCCGCAGCACCGGATTGGCTGCTGATCGCCCGGTTGCCATGCTTGATCACCGGCAGGCCCGCCGCCGCACACAGCAGCGCCGCCCCGGTCGAGAGGTTGTACGTCCCCAGCCCGTCCCCGCCCGTGCCCACAATGTCCACCGCCTCCGCCGCCCGCTTGGCGTCCACCGCCGGCCGCCGGGCCATCGCCCGCATGCCCATCGCAAACCCCGCCACCTCCTCGGCGGTCTCCCCCTTGGCCCGCAGCGCCGCCAGCAACGCGCCGGCCACCGCCGGCTCCACCGCCGCATCGCTGCCGCCACCCTGCCCACCCCCCGCGGCCAGCGCAGTCACCACCTCGCACGCCTCCTGCATGCTCAGGTGCCCGCCATCAAGCACACGTTCCAGCACCGCCTTCATGCCAGCGCCCCCGACGCGGTCAGCGGGTCCTGCCGGCCCCGCAGAATCTGCGTATTGAGAAAGTTTTCCAGCATCGCCGGCCCCTGCGGGGTCAGCACGCTCTCCGGGTGAAACTGCACCCCCGTGCACGCCAGCGAACTGTGCCGGATCGCCATGACCTCCCCTTCGGCCGTCTTGGCCGAAACCGTGATCTCCTTGGGCAAGTCATCCGGCCGCACCAGCAGCGAGTGGTACCGCCCCACCTGCAAGGGCGAGGGCAACCCTGCGAACACGCCAAACTGGTCATGCGTGATCATCGACGGCTTGCCGTGCATCAGCCGCTCCGCCCGCACCACCTTCCCGCCGAACACCTCTGCCATCGCCTGGTGCCCAAGGCACACGCCCAGCACCGGAATCCGCCCCGCAAAGTGCTCGATCATGTCCATCGACACCCCCGCCTCACGCGGGTGCCCCGGCCCCGGCGAGATCACCAGATGGCTCAGCCCCATCCCCTTCGCCTCGGCCACCGTCACCTCGTCGTTGCGCTTCACGATCACCTCCGCCCCCAGCGTCAGGAACACCTGCACCAGGTTGAAGGTGAACGAGTCGTAGTTGTCGATCATCAGCAGTCGTGCCATCGTCCGGTTCCTCTCGCGCTCTTCGCTCTGCTCCACTCCGCTCCGCTCCAGCCCGCCACCCGGCCCTGTCATCTCACAAACCTTGCTCCGCCAGGTCCATCGCCGCCCCCAGCGCCCCCACCTTGGCCAGAATCTCCTGGTGCTCCCCCTGCACGGTTGACGCCTCCACGATCCCCGCCCCGGCCTGATACGCGTACCGCCCGTCGCGGAACATGATCGTCCGGATCGCGATCGCCTGGTCCATGTTCCCGCTCCGCGAGAAGTAGCCCACCGTTCCCGCGTAGAACCCCCGCCGCACCGGCTCGCACCGCTCGATGATCTCCATCGCCTTGACCTTCGGCGCCCCCACCACCGTCCCGGCCGGAAACGTCGCCGCGAACAGATCAAACGCGTCCGTCCCCGGCCGCAGCCTCCCCTGCACGCCCGAGACAATGTGCATCACATGGCTGTACCGCTCGATCGACCGGTACGGCTGCACCCCCACCGTCCCCGCCTCCGCCACCCGCCCCAGGTCGTTGCGGGCCAGATCCACCAGCATCACGTGCTCGGCCGCCTCCTTGGGGTCGGCCAGCAGTTCCGCCTCCAGCCGCTTGTCCTCCTCCTCGGTCGCGCCACGCTTGCGCGTCCCGGCAATCGGCCGCAGCGAGGCCACACCCTCATGCAGTTTCACCAGCGCCTCCGGTGATGATCCCACCAGTTGCGTCCCGCCGATGTCCAGGAAGTACATGTACGGCGACGGGTTCAGCAGCCGCAGCGCCCGATACACCTCAAACGGCTCGGTGTGGCACCCGCCGGAGAACCGGATCGACAGCACCAACTGAAACACATCCCCCGCCCGGATGTGCTCCTGCACCGTCGCGAAACGCTCGGCAAACTCCCCCGCGCTCAGGCTCGGTGTCGGCGGCGCATGCCCACGCCGGATCGGCTGCGCCGGCATCGCCGCCCGCAACGCCGCGATGATCTCCCGCCGCAGCGACTGCCGCTCCCACTCCTCCCCCGCGTGCAAGAGCGCCATCCGACGCGTCGAGTGGTCGAACACCAGCATCGAGGCCGGCGCCGCCAGCAGCACATCCGCTCCGCCAGCACCCGGCCCCCCGGCCCCCGCCGCCGCCACCGTCGGCAGCCGCTCCACCCGCCGCACAAAGTCGTACCCGATCGCCCCCACAAACCCGCCGTCAAACGGCAGCCCGGCCACCGTCGGCGCCAGCCGCGGCGCCGTCGCCATCGCCGCCCGCAGGCCCGCCAGCAACTCCGCGCCACGAACCTCCGGCCCCGCCAGCGTCCGCTCGCCCCCCCGCCCGTCGGTCAGCACCAGCCCGCGTTCATCCAGCCGCACCATCCCCGCCAGCCCGAAGCCGATGAACGAGTACCGCCCCAGCCGCTCCCCGCCCTCCACCGACTCCAGCAAAAACAGCGGACGCAGCCCGGGGCTGCCCGTCGCACCCGACGCCGCCGCCCGCAACTTGGCAAACGCGGACACCGGTGTATCCAGATCGGCGGCAATGTCAAACGGCGGCTTCATCACACACACTCCAGCACCCCCGCCCTTCCCGCTCCGGCCCCCTCCTCCACGCCCCCTTCCCACGTTCGGCCCCCTTGCATCGGCCACCGCCC
>Ga0068872_10000069_pt1 | contig 79375 bp, 71 predicted proteins | sample NOAtaG_7_FD_66441 | JGI IMG/M metagenome (GOLD analysis project Ga0068872, IMG submission 66441) | Freshwater lake microbial communities from Lake Erie, under a cyanobacterial bloom - NOAA_Erie_Diel1S_2200h metaG | ecosystem: Environmental > Aquatic > Freshwater > Lake | place: USA: Ohio, Lake...
GCTCCCATTGAAAACCTCAACGAATCCGGTATCCGTTGAATAATCACGGTAGTATTGATCAAACTCCAAAAATACCTGACCGAAAGCACTGCCATTGAAAACCGGTGACTTCAATTGTTCACTTAGCGTTCTCGCAGGTGTCGCAGGCACCGCATCGGAATTCACAAAAGCAAAAGCGGTCCCATTCAAGGTGTTGTTGGCAAATCCACCGGGGCCAGTGATGTACCATGTATCGGTCGTCGTACCCCCATTTTGGATGGTCCACCCGACAGGTAGTCCAGAATTGAAATTGGCAAAGGAAATCTGTTGCGCCTCGACCCAACAAACCCATAAGGACAAAAGTCCAAACAAAATCCCTCTTTTCATTTTCTTGACTGTTCCCTTGAAGTTAAGGGAAAGTATGATAAAAATGAACTGAGAGAGACTTATGCCGGACCTGTAAGCACCTCGTCCATGTAGGCATATGCCTTCCGAAGCTCCGGAATTACAATTGACCCTCCAATCACCAATGCGATTTCAAAGGTCTCCAACAACTCCTTCTCGGTTGCCCCCAAGGCGACTGCCTCGCCAATGTGATACTTCACACAGCTTTCACAACGCATTGCCAAAGAAACACAAAGACCCATCAATTCCTTGGTTTTACGGTCCAAAACACCCTCTTGGTATGTGTTGGTGTCGAGGTTGAAAAACCGCTTGATGACGAGCGAATCGCTATCGAAAATGCGCTCGTTCATCTGGGTGCGGTAGGCATTGAATTCTGCTTGTTGTGACATGTGAGTTGTGTTAAAAGATTGGGCCCACGAACCGGGTTTGTTCATTGATATTGATCCATGATTTGCAATTCCTCCCTGAATCCGCCCGACAAAATGGGGAACCTACACCAAGTTTTGGGATCCAGATTTTCATCATCGAGGTGAAAGGAGGGGGCATAACGTTCTCGCTTCCATTGATTGCGGCTCCAAAGCGTGAAAAACTTGCGGATATAGCCTTTCAAAACAGCGTCCTCCCGGATTCCTCTCAAGGTTTTGAATACCTCAACGGGACTTTTGTAGTCTCGGATGGCAGCCTTCTCGATTTTGTCCAAAATGACGTAGGGCATTAAGTCCCCCTCATCGGTTTGGCCTTCACCGGCTGGCCTCAGTTCCGCTGTGGGTTGCAGGTTGTTGACAAATCGAAGCCCATGAAGGGATAGATTAGACTCGGCCCAACGCAGGAACTGCAGCAGGAACGCCTTGTCGATTCCACCCAATGGCGCCAAACCTCCGGAAGTATCTCCGTCCATGGTGGCATATCCCACCGCTGCCTCGGACCGGTTGCTCGTGGTGAGGAGCAAAGCTGAATTCAGATTGGCAATCATCCAGATGCCCGGGGCACGAAGACGGGCTTGGATATTTTGAAGGGGCACATCATCCTGCTCCCAACTCAGCTTGCGGCCGATACTGCCCTCGATGATTTGCTCATATTGGTCGAACAAGGGTTGCACGTTCCAAAGGTGGAAGGTGGCCCCCACACTGTATGCGAGCTCCTTGGCACTCTCCAGGGTTTTCCCTCCACTGTTTTCGGTCCCTTGGTAGACCGTGGTCAACAAACGGCCCACCATTGAATCCAAGTCACCAAGTTCCATGTACGACAATCGCTTCCTGAATCCCTCATCACCCAATTCCAAGCGGGCATCGGTCAGACATTTTGCCACCATGGCTACACAACATGAGGAGTCGGCACCCCCTGAAAGGGACACCACAAACCCCCGACTGTAGCTTTTGCGCATGTAGTCAAACAATCCGAGGGTGATGGCTTTGTAAAACTCCTGCTCCTTGCTGAGGTTGTCCGGAGCTGCTTGGGAACGTTGGCCATAATCGGGGTCGGCAGTCTCGGGAATTTCAACGATTCCGTGCACCAAATTCATCGGATGCTTGGGCTTGAAACTGAATGACTTCTTTTTCTGCCTCCGGATGGCTTCCACGTCGATTACAGCAGATACGACTTGAAAATCCCGGTAGGAAAAACGTTCATTGCGTGCCAATAATCCCCCACCTGACGCAATCAAAACCTCCCCATCAAAAATCAAACGCCCCGATTCATTGCCCAACAAATTGCTGTAAACATAGGCGCAAAAGAAGCCGCGGGTGGTTTCCGTCACCAATTTCTCCCGCACTTTGGATTTGCCGAATGCAAAATGGGAAGCACTGGGATTCAAAATCAAATCCACATTGTTAAGGTAATGATCCTGAGCTGGCCTGACACCATTCCATGCGTCTTCACAAATCTCGAAACCAATCCTAAGCCCATCTATTTCATAGATGATATCCCCAAAAGGGATATCTTGTCCATCCAGGCGGTAATTCAAGACCAAATTATTGGGCCATGGCTTGAACCATCGGGGCTCATAATACACTCCATCTCCCGCCAATTGTTGTTTCGCCGTAAAACCTAAAATCTGCCTGTTCTGGATCAAAGCCGAAACATTGTAGAGACAATTCTCCATTTCCATGGGAAGTCCCACACTCACCACAATGTCTTCACACTCTGCGGCAAGCTTCCTCAATCCGGCAAGCGAGTGCTCCAACACATAATCTGAAAAAAAAGTGTCTTCGCAACCGTACCCACAAATGGCCAATTCCGGCAAACACAACAACGATACCCCTTGGGCACGCGCCTCCCTTACGGCCTCGACCAAATGGGCCAAATTGCCCTGCCAATCCAGTGGGGTTTGATTCAGTGCCGCTCCGGCTACCTTGATGTATTTCATCGTTCGGGATTTTGTGGTTGGTAAATTTAATCAGAAACGAATCTGTGCCAAGAATAGACAAAATGCCAATCTTTGTGTCAAATATACGCAAAGATACTTCAAAGGTTGGGGTATTGTGAAGCACGAAGCTTTACCGATGTTGGACCGTATGCCTTTCCCTACAGGCCTGTATCTGATACAGTACATTGTCGTTAGCCGCCCAATCTCTGAGCAAAATTCCTAAAACGATACAACCACCGCCACGATGAGACCTTGCTGTTTGGCATGTTCGGGCATAGCATTTGACTATTTCTAAACGTTTAGAAACCCATTTGTCATGAAAAAAATTACCCAAGTCATGAAAAAGCTTAACCTAAGTCTTACCCATCTGCTCATTGTGTTGATGGGGTTGGCCATCCTTCCTGGGTGCTATGTTCACGATCATTGCTACGACTGCTTTCCGCCGCCGCCCCCTCCGCCACCGCCATGCGTGTATGGACCTGATGGTGTACCCGGTCCCGCATTTTTCGGCTTAGATTGGGTTTATGATGAACCCGATTACGTTTGGACGAACAACACTGCAATTCCCTACGTTTTCCATTTCGGGACCTATTACAATTCCTACCCTGGGACCTATCGATTGTATTACGAAGGTGTGTTCCTTGACGGGTGCTGCCCAGTGGGCTATTATTGGGAATTGAATTTCGTGGTCTGGATGAATGCCGGTACCCAAGGTGGATGTGGCTACGTAGGACAAGATGGTTTACCCTCCTACCTGATGTTGCTGATGGGACCGCGCGGACCGTCGGAGATTCGGACCAACAAAACGGCCTTGCCAGGCACGACCATGGAGGTGATTCGGGAAAATGACACGGAAACCGAAATACTGTACACGAAGGGAGACCTGAATGTCCTGGTGACCTACCGAAAACTAACCCACAGCATACGAGAAGATCTTGACCCTTCAGGCGAAATCAACCCTTTCAAAAAATAGTATCAGCCAATCTAAACGAAAGCCACCTCTTCAACCGGGGTGGTTTTTCGTTTCCACATCTGAAAAAGAAATCAAGGTATCGGCATCGATTGCACGCAGGGTCACTTTTCCCAATAGGTCATAGTAGTGTCGGGGATGAAGTCCTGTTCCCGGGCGTTTGATTGCAATCATATCCTCCGTGATTACTGCCCCCGCTGGGATGTTTTGGACAGCCACGACGCTCTTGCGAGCGACCTTGCCAATTTCAAGCTCGGCAGCCAAAGGGGCTTTGAATCCTGTACCCAACAATGAATCCACCCTTCGGATTGCCTGCACCATGGCCTTCAATTCATCGGGCTCCAAAGACGCCTTGTGGTCCGGTCCACTCATATTACGGTCCAAAGTGAAGTGCTTTTCTATCACACAAGCACCTGCAGCCACCGCCAATGCGGGTATTTCAATTCCCTCGGTATGGTCTGAATATCCCACATGTACGGTCAGAGCGGTTGAAATCGACTCCATGGCCCGAAGGTTGACTGTCTCGATGGGGCATGGGTAACTCGTGGTGCAATGTAACACCACAATTTGTTCATTGCCCACGGAACGGATGGCATCCACCGCTTCGCGTGCCTCTTCGAGGGTGGCCATCCCGGTACTCAAAATCACGGGCAAGCCTTTAGCTCCCATCCGCTTAAGGAAGGGGATGTTGGTAAGGTCACCCGAACCCACCTTGAACATCACGACACCCAAGGCATGCAAAAAATCAAGCGCCTCCTCGTCGAATGGAGTGGACAGGAAAATCAGACCCATTGATTCGGCCAATGCTTTCAGTTCGGCATGAGCTTCAAAAGGCAATTCCAAGGCCTTGAGCATGTCCAGTTGGGATTGGCTTTTCCCTGTGTTCTGCACTTGGTAATTGGCCATTTTCGCCTCTCGTGTCACGAGTTTTTCGGCACGAAACGTTTGGAACTTCACCACATCAGCACCGGCCCTTGCCGCAGCATGGATGAGTTCCTTGGCAATTTCAATGTCACCGTTGTGGTTTACTCCTGCTTCAGCGATGACCAAACAGGGCAAACCGGGCCCGATGCGACGGTCAGGGGCAATGTAAATCGAATTCATGGGCAATAGCTTCAGCGATGCGAAAACCTACGGCGTCATCTATGTCCAAGTCGTATGGGGCTGCCATCACAAGCGGCAAGGTCCTCTCTCCGAATGCGTAACGCTCGGCATTCAAGAGGGTTTGCCTGGTATAGACGTAAAGGTTTCCGTTGGGTTGATATTGGATTCCCTGATCTTGGGTTCGGATGTTCTCGAGTGCTTGTCGGGGCGGAAACTCCAACAACCCTTGACGCACCGTCAGGGCCCAAACTGAACCCAACTTCATTTTCGTGACGGAAATCAACGCGTCGGCTTGCTGATCCACCAACGTTTCGATGGCCTTGACCAAATCGGTCTCCTTTCTGAACGGACTGGTGGGTTGAAGCACCATCACGATGTCAGAATTGGGGAATTGTTGCACGCAATCCACAAAAACAGGCAAACTAGGGGTCTCGTCCAGCGCCAGATGCGTAGGTCTTGGGTGAATCCGGGCACCGTATTTACGAGATACCGTGGCAATTTCTTCGTCTTCGGTTGAAACAACCACATGGTCGATATAGGGACAAGAAAGGGCGGCCCGTATGGACCATGCGATGAGGGGGTCGCCTCCCAAGCGTAGTAAATTCTTTCGGGGGAGACGCTTGGAACCTCCGCGTGCGGGTATGATGGCCAAAATTTCCTTGCCTGCGTACATCGTTCAGAGGTGTTGATTCAACAAATTACCGCTATCTAGCAAGGCGCGCAAGTCTTTGGAACCCTTCAAAGCCTCCTTCATGGTTTCTGCCTGTCTGGCCTTGTGCATATCCGTTCCCAAAAAATCAACCATCCCTGATTTTACCAGCTGTTTGGCCAACACTTGGGATGCCTTTCCATGTCTTCCGGCGAAAGAGCTGATGTTGACCTGGAATTTGACCCCTCGATTTCGAAGCTCCTCCATCTCTTCCAAGGCATCGCTCTTGCCCCACCAATATTGGTACCGTTCGGGATGTGCCAGAACAGGGGTATACCCATGAGTCTGCATTTTAAAAACGGCATTGTTCAGGGACATGGGCTTGGAAACATAGCTTGTTTCGAACAATACAAACTTGGGTTGGCCGCCAAAAAAAAGCAATCCGCTTTCGATACTTGTTAAAAAAGCCTCATCCAAATAATACTCAGCTGCAGCTTCCAGCTCGATGCTTATCGCGTGCTCTTGGGCTTCCCGTCGAACACGCTCCAAGCCAGCCTTGATTCCTTCCGGAGTGTTGGGAAATCCATCCCTCATCACGTGGGGGGTGGTAATTACTTTTTGAAAGCCAAGCTCGCTCATGGCCCTGAGCATGTCAAGGCTGTCGTCCAATGAAGAAGCTCCATCGTCAATTCCAGGAATCACATGCGAATGCATGTCTGACTTCAACGAGGCAAAAGAGGCAAATTGGGTGCCGCGTGTTCCGAAAAGCCTTTGAAAAAGCCCCATTTCCCTAGCTTAGGAGGTCCATTTTTTCCAAAACTGCCATTTCGAGGAGGTGGATTTTTCCTCACTGTAATATCCGTATCCATAGACTTTGTACCCATAAGTACCATATCCACGATTCACGGCATTGGCAGAGTTGAAAATGATGTACAGGTTGTGGATGTTGTTTTCTTCGGACAGCTGATCTACGTTGCGCGCAAAGGCCCTTTTCGAGTAATCTGCACGGACCACATACAAGGAAATATCCGCCTTTTTCAGGATGGTGGTGCCATCGGTAACCAATCCTATCGGTGGGGTATCAACCAGAACATAATCGTATTCTTTCACCAATTGGTCCAGCAGGGCCTCCATTCTTTGACTTTGCACCAATTCTGCAGGGTTGGGCGGAATGGGCCCCGAGGTGATGATGGAAAGATTCTCGTACTGCGTTTTGACCAAGATATCCTCCAACTTGGACTGTCCCACCAGATAAGTCGAGAGACCCACGGAATTGTCGTGTCCGAACGTGTAGTGGAGTTTGGGCTTACGAAGGTCCAAATCAAGGATGACCACTTTCAGGCCAAGGAGGGATATCATGCCTCCTAAGTTGATGGTGATGAAAGATTTTCCTTCTCCAGAGATGGTGGAGGTGACCGCAACGATTTTCTTCTGTTTGTCAGAAGCAATGAATTGCAGGTTGGTGCGGATGGATCGGATGGATTCGCTCAAGGAGGACTTGGGGTTGTCCATGATTTGAAGCCTTGGGTATTTGTTCCTGAGGCTTTCATTGCTGCGGTTCACTACCCCGATGATAGGTGTGAAGGATATGCTCTCTATTTCCTCGCGATAGGAAAGCGTGCTCTTGAGCATTCCGAGCAACAAGATCACCAACAATCCCAAACTGACGCCAAGACCAGCTCCGATGATGTAAACTTTTTTATTGTTGGGTGAAATGGGATAGGCCGGAATCCGCGCCCGGTCCATGATTTGTACGTTTGAGACAATGGAAGCCCGTGCAATCTGTGCCTCTGCCTGCTTCTCCAACAGGGTTTCCAAAATTTTCTCTTTGACCTCGTATTCTCGATTGAGAGACTGTAGGAGCGCCTCGGTGGCGGGCAAGTCCTTCAGACCGTCTTTGGTACGACCGATTTCCCGCTCGAAATAATCCAAGTTTTGCTTCAGCACACCTTTGATGGACTTGATTTTGTCCTGCATGGCCGCACGTAGGTCACGAAGCTTTTCGTTGTACTCCATGACTTTGGGATGGCTGCTTGTGTATGATTGCAGGGCCGTGAGCCGTTCTTGGATGATGGTATTGTAGGAGCTTACCAAGGAGGAGAAAAGAATGTCTGATTCGGAGGTCAAACTGAGCGGTACTGTGACAGTGGTATCACCTTGGGCCAAGTCAAATTCCACGGCAGCCAAATCGATCAGGCGCACAATCATTTCCTCCCTTGAAACTTCAAGGTCTTGAAGCTTTTGAACATTCAAGCCCAATTCTGTTTCTACGTTGATGAATTCACGGTCCTCTTTGAATTTCGTGAGGATTCCTTCTGATTGGGTCACGCTTTGTTTGATGGTGTCGACCTGTTCACGGATAAACGTGAGCGCCTGCGTGGCGGCCTGGGTTTTCCGGAGGATGTCGTTGCGCTTGTAGACATCCAACAAGGTGTTGACGATTTCGGTTGCGAATTGTGGGACACGGTCAGTCATGCTCACCTTCAAAATCGGCACCATGTATCCGCTCTGCTCCACGAACAAGCCTTCCATGGCCCTTGCCGTCATCATGTTCAGGTTGACCGGTTGAAATTGGTACTCGTAACCTTCAACCAATTTGCGGTTGGTTTCACGTTTCACCACCTGGAAGGAAAACCCATGGTCAGTGATTTTCTCTCCGAAATAGTAAGGCTTGCCAGACCGAGCATCATCGCCCACCACCCGCAATTGGAATTTATTATTTCCGTCGTAGCGGACGGAATAGTGCTGACCATATGGCACGGCAGAGTTGGTGTCATACAACACCACAAATGGTGTTTCGTCTCGATGGAGTTCAGCAGTGACGATGGTACCCACCAAATAATATTGACAGGTAATGTTGAGTTCTTTCAAGGCTTCGGAAATCAGGGTGCGCGACCTCAAAAGTTGGATTTCGGATTGGATGTTATCAGACCAAGTGCCAAATCCAAACTCCTTCATGATGCTGAAGGCCTGCAGGTTTTCATCTTCCTGAACCCTGACGGTTGCGGATGCTTGAAACACCGGACGCGTGTATCTCAAATAAAGTTTGGACAGAACCAATGCAAGCACCAACGAGATGACGATGTAATACCATCTACGACGGAACAGATCCAGCACTTTGGCAATGTTCAGTTCCTCGGCCGTGCTCCCTTTTTCTTTGATGATTTGCCGCATGGGATGTTAGCGCGTAAGGTTGATCACGACGACAGAAATGGTGGCGATGGTAGATAGGATGGTCAGAAAGTTGCTATACGGAGCGATTTTGGCACCGACTACCTGAATATCCCTCGGCTCAACGTAAATCACATCTTTGTCCCTCAAAATCAAATCCGATGTTTTCACCGCACCCATCTGACGCAGGTCAAAAATGAACACTTCCGGATCTTTGTCTTGCCCGGCACCGCGAATCACTTTCACCACATGTTGTTTTCCGAAGGGGGAAATCCCACCGGCTTCTGCCAGTATCTCCAACAAGGTCGTCCGTTCGCGTTTGAGGGGATATACCCCGGGAGAGCCTACTTCCCCTTGCACCGAAACACTGAGATTCAAGATGGTTACTTCCACATTGGGACTTTTGAAATGTTTACTGTAGGCCTCTTCCAATTTGGCTTGCGCCGTTTGTTTGGTCTCACCCGCTACAGGTATTCTACCAACCATGGGCATGGATACATAACCCTCTTTGTCAACCAAAAACGTGATGCCTTGGGCACCTTGCTCGGTCATGGTCACGCCTTCCGAAATGTCAAAATTATTCAAAAAACGCACGGCGATTTGGTCATCGGGTTGGATGCGGTGCTGATAGCGTTCGTTAGAATAGCTGGAGTCCGGGTTTAACCTGATTACGGCAAGGCCCATTTTTTGATATTCACGAGGGGTGTTGAACAATACGTTCCGGTAGTCTTTGTTGCACCCTGCGAGTGTGGCCAAAAGCGCCAACATCACGGTCAACATCAGATTTGCACGTTGCATGAAGTACTTGGTGGTAAAAGACACGCCTCGGACCATTTTGAAGGGGCAAATATAACAATAACAGCCGAATTCATTGCATCAGGGAGCCTGGTAACAACCCTTCCCTCATCAGGCCAAAGGTTCGGTATCCCGAATCTCCGTGACCGGGCCCAATTCACCCTCCCATTTGGTGACGGCTGCTGTAGCAAGGGCATTGCCAAGCACGTTGGTCATGCTGCGAAACATGTCACAGAAATGATCAATCGGCAGGATCAATGCAATTCCTTCCGGAGGGATGCCAAACATGGCACAAGTCGCCGTGACCACCACCAATGATGCCCTGGGCACACCGGCTATCCCTTTGGAGGTGAGCATGAGCACCAGAAGCATGGTGAGCTGAGTGGGCAAGTCGATGGGAATGCCATACGCTTGGGAAATGAATATGCTCGCGAAAGTCATGTACATCATACTGCCGTCGAGATTGAAGCTGTAACCCAACGGCAAAATGAACGAGACGATTTTGTTGCTACAACCGAAGCGTTCCATCTCTTCGACCAATTTGGGAAACACGGCTTCGCTGGAGGTGGTGGTGAATGCGATGGACATCGGGCCCGTAATTCGGGGCATGAGGGCCCACATCCGTTTGCCCAATACCAAATAGCCGACACCCAGGAGCAAAATCCACAGGGTCAGGATCCCGAGCAGGAAAGCGAGGAAAAACTCCAAGTAAACCCCAAAGATTTTGCTCACACCGTAGGTAGCAACCGCTGCAGATATTGCCCCGAACACGCCGAGAGGTGCTGCGTTCATCACGTAACCCACCATTTTCAGGATGATGTGGGCCAAAGAGTCAAGGGCGTAAATCACAGGTTTGGACCGTTCACCGATGGCGGCACAAGCTACCCCGAAAAAGATGGAGAAAACCACGATTTGCAGCACTTCATTGACTGCCATGGCCTCCACAATGCTTCTTGGAAAAACGTGCTTGACAAACTCCTCCAACGAAAACCCTTTGGTCTTGTCCATGAGGTCTTGGATGGCTGATTGATCCGCTCCCCCCGCATCGAATCCTTGCCCCGGTTGCATGATGTTGACCCAAAACAATCCGATGAGCAAGGATGCCAAGCTCGCTGTGATGAACCACAACATGGCTTTGCCGCCCACGCGGCCCACGGTTTTCAAATCCCCCAATTTGGCTATTCCGACCACGAGGGTGGCAAACACCAAAGGCGCAATGATCATTTGGACCAAGCGCAAAAAGATGGTGGTCAGAAGCTTGACATTGGCCGAGAATGCCTTGATTTCATCCGCATCCAAGTTGACGTGGAGCACATAGCCCACTACGATTCCCAAAATCATGGCAATGAAAATGAGGAGGGTGAGGATGTTTCCGCGTTTCATGGGCTAGGTGTATTGATAGATTAGCACCAAGTTAATACCGCAAAGGGCTTGTCCAAATTTTAATGGAACAAAGAAATTGCATCCAAGTCCAAAGAGCCAAAACAGCCTCCCAGATGTTCGACCCATCGCCCAACCCAAACCGAGTCATCTTTTTGGGATGAAAAAGAAAGGAATCAGGAGCGAAGAATCCGTTTTTAATAGCCCAAGCGCATTTTTTCAAAACCAAAAACATCTTAACTTTGGTTCCCTGAAATGCATTTCAATTAACTTTTACCGCGAATGCCACAGATCACGATTGACGGCAAGGCTTTTGATTACGAAGGGCAGCACATGCTGCTTCAGTTTGCCTTGGATCATGGGGTGGAAATCCCGTATTTCTGCTACCATCCTGCCATGTCCATCCCCACCAACTGCCGGATGTGTTTGGTAGACGTCGGATTCCCCACGCGGGACCGCACCACCAACGAAATCAAGCGTGACGAAAACGGTGAGCTCATCATCGCTTGGGGCCGTAAGCCTGCCACGGCTTGCAACACACCTTTGGCACCCGACATGATTGTCCGTACGCACCAAACATCCAAAGAAGTCAGCACCAACCAAAAGAGTGTCCTTGAATACATGTTGGTGAACCACCCATTGGATTGTCCCATTTGCGACCAGGCTGGGGAGTGTCCTTTGCAAATCTGGACTTACAAATACGGACCTGAAGGCTCACGATTCGAGTCCCAAAAGGTACACAAGCCCAAAAGAGTGGAATTGGGACCGAACGTGGTGTTGGATGCAGAACGTTGCATCAATTGTACCCGCTGCGTGAGGTTCACGGAAGAAATTTCCAAAACTGCCCAACTGAGCATCGTGGGCCGTGGTGAAAAGAATTATCCAAGCACCGCACCTGGAGAAGTTTTTGACGATGCCTACTCGATGAACACCATCGACATTTGTCCGGTCGGAGCCCTTACCTCCAAAGACTTCCGGTTCAAAGCACGCACTTGGGAAATGGCTTTCAGTCCCGGAGTTTGTACCGGATGTGCCCGTGGATGCAATGTGGACGTGTGGGTCCGTGACAACCAAGTCATGCGCTTGACTCCCCGTGAAAACAAAACGGTCAATCAATATTGGATGTGCGACGCGGGCCGCTTGGATATCCAACGGTACAACCAAGCCAGGGTTTCTGGCGCCAAATTGAAAGGAGATGTGCCGGCCGACATGGAAGCTGCAGCCTCCAAAGCCGCGCAGTTGATGCAGGCATACAGCGGAAAAGTCGATTTCCTCGGATCGGCCAAGGCCTCTTTGGAAAGCAATTGGGCTTTGCGTGCCCTAGCCCAAAAAATGGATGTTCGCAAAGTGCAATACGTGTCACATACCATGCAAGGTTGGGGAGACGATTTGCTGCGTCGCGACGACCGTACGCCCAATGCGGCGGGCTGTGAAGCCTTGGGATTCGAATCTGTCACTTTGGAACAGCTCCGTGGTGAAATCAAAGAAGGCAGGGTTAAGGTCCTCGTGATGCTGGAAGACAGCGAAACGCTCAAAGGCATTGCAGATTTGCTCGATGGAATCACCTTGATTGCGTTTGCGACCAACCATGTTCAAGGACTCGACAAAGCCGAAGTGGTATTGCCGTCCGCCATGGAAATCGAAACCGAAAGCACTTTCGTGAACTTCAACGGCGCGGCTCAAGTCACCATGCCTGCTAAGCAAGTCGCCCAAATGACGCCCGAAATGTGGATGCGCCTACCCAAGAGCCGCTTGGATAAAGCAGCAGTGGCGGTGGACCGTTGGAGGAACATGGACAACATTTACGATGTGCTGCCTTCATGGAAATTGATCTCGATGATTTCCAAGCATCTTGGCAAAGACCTGGGATTGAAAGAACACAAGGACGTATTCGGAAAGATGAAATCGGAAATCGACTCCATCCGAGACCTACAAGTTTCTTATAAAGTCCCCAAAGAGGCATTCAAAGTCACGCAATTTGATTTTGCCGTGAAATAAACTTAACAAGCGCCTTCGGGCGCTTTTTTTTACTCAAACGGAAATTCTCAGTCAAATGGCCATCAACCCAACACAAGTCAAAAGATACATTCGCATTGCGGCTATCGGCATCGCGGCACTTGTTTTGTTGATTTATGTTAGCTCCACCATGTTTGTCACCATCGAGTCGGGCATGAAGGGTGTGGTTTTCCGGAAGTTTTCCGGCGGGGTGGACAAGCAGGTCATCTTGGACCAAGGGTTTCACCTCTTGGCTCCTTGGAACACGGTCTTCCCGTATGACGTGCGAATCCAGGAGCAAACCGATGCCATGGACGTTTTGGCGAGCAACGGTTTGGATATCCATTTGGATCTTTCCTTCCGCTACAAGGCCATACCAAGTGAGGTGGGCAAGTTGCACGATGAAATCGGACCCAATTATGCCGATAAAATCGTAGTGCCTGAAGTGAGGGGTGCTACCCGCAAGGTAATTGGCAAATACCTGCCAGAAGAGCTCTACAGCAGCAAAAGGGAGGCCATCCAAACCGAAATATTCAACGAAACCGAAGCCAGGTTGGCGCCCCGACACGTTCACCTCGACGCCGTGCTGATCCGATCGGTCAGGCTGCCCGATAAAATCGCTGCTGCCATCCAAAGGAAACTCGAGCAGGAACAACAGCGCGACGAGTACGAATTCCGGATTCAAAAAGAGCAGAAGGAAGCCGACAGGAAACGAATTGAAGCCCAAGGCATCAAGGACTTTCAGGACATCGTGAGCCAAGGGCTGAATTCAAACCTCCTGAAATGGAAGGGCATCGAGGCTACCCAAGAATTGGCCAAAAGTCCCAACTCCAAAATCATCGTGGTGGGCACGGGAAGTGACGGGCTTCCAATCATCCTTGGCAACGACTGAGTTGGATCATTTACATCCACAAGCCCGGCGGGACTCCAAAAAACTGTGAGGGTCCTTGTTGGTTTTGGAGGTATGTTTTCTGGAATGCGAACAGCCCAAGAAAGCACCTTGGCTGAGTACCAACAAGGCCATGAGCAAGAAACGGCTATCCAATCCCATTCGGTGAAATTCGTAGATGAACACGAAGGTATGAAACTGAACAAACAAATATCATCGCCATCGGTTAAATTTGGATGTTTTCCGGCTTGGAGCCCGGAGGGCTCGTTCTTCAATCAACCGGGTTGACACATTGAACCCAACTCATCGAAATCATCACCAATAAACAACTCATATGCCATTTACACTTCCTGAACTCCCTTATGCCTACACGGCGTTGGAACCCCATATCGACGCACGCACCATGGAAATCCACCACAGCAAACACCATGCGGCCTACGTCAACAACCTGAATGCAGCCATTGCGGGCACAGACATGGAAAACAAAAGCCTCGAGGAATTGATGGCCAACATGTCCAAATGGCCGGTAGCGGTTCGCAACAACGGCGGTGGTCATTGGAACCATAGCCTTTTTTGGGAAATCATGAGTCCAAATGGTGGCGGTATGCCACAAGGTGCTTTGGCGGCGGCAATCGATTCCGACTTGGGTGGTTTCGAAGCTTTCAAAGATGCTTTCTCAAAAGCTGCAGCCACTCGTTTTGGATCCGGGTGGGCATGGCTTTCGGTCAAGCCTGATGGCAAATTATGCGTTTGCAGCACACCGAATCAGGACAACCCGTTGATGGATCTCGCAGAGTGCCCGGGAAGGCCAATTATGGGCATCGACGTTTGGGAGCATGCCTACTATCTGCATTACCAAAACCGGAGGCCGGACTACATCTCTGCTTTTTGGAATGTAATCGATTGGCGCAAAGTTGAGGCACTCTACGGCCGTTGATTTCGCCATTGTAAAGAATATTAAGGCATCCTGCTCCAACAGGATGCCTTTTTCTTTTCAGGGAACGGGCTTGAAATCCAATTCGAAAAACTGGAAGTCATCCGACGGCAAGTCTATGCGGAATCCTTGCACTTTGCCTTCTGGGCCTACCTCGAACGTCACCAATCCGTAAGTGAGAAAGTCATCCTTGAATTGAACCTTGAACGTATCGAAGTGCCAATGGCTTAACGTGCCAGTGAACATGGTTTTGGTGGGCATGAATGTAAGGTTCAGCTCCTTACCCGACAATTCCACTTTGGCTGTCCCGTAGGAGGGGTCTTCGAACATTCCGGTGTAGGCCTTGAGGTCCAAGCTAGGTTGCGTGCCTTTCATTTGGGAAGCCGCCCGTTGGGCCTTGGCTCCGGATTCATACAGAGCACCATTATTTCTGAATCCCAGGAATGTTGCGTCCCAATCCCTAGCGGGAGTTTTTTGGAGGAAATGATCCAATAACTTATATCGGAGGGCGTCGTTCACTTGAAAGTCCTGCCCATTGTTTAAAATCACAAATCCCAAGTTTTCTTCCGGCACCAAGCAGACTTTTGAAATGTAACCCGGCATGCCACCGTCATGCTCCACGATTTTCCGCCCACCGTAGTCGAAGGTATTCCACCCCAATGCATAGGCGCGGAAGTGGATACCCCAACTTTCACTGTTCGGACTTACGGGAATTATGGTGTGGGCAGACCACAATGTCCGAATTGACTCTTTGGCCAGGACACTTGAACCACCCTTGATGCCTTCCAACAGTGCTGCAATCCACTTGGACAAATCTTCGACACTTGAATAAATGGATGCAGCGGGCTTGGCACCGTTGAAATCAAAAATGGCTTGTTGCTTACCTTGGATGTGGCCAAAGGCGATGTTGTCACCCGACCTCAATTGGTCGCTGCTGCCTCGGGTGTCTTTCATACCGAGGGGATCGAAAAAATTCTTTTGGATGAACTCTTCCCAGGTGAGGCCAGTAACCGCTTTCACCACCAATCCAGCTACCATGTACAAGTTGTTTTGGTATCCGAATTCGCTCCTGAACTGCTGATTTAAAGGAAGATGGCGAAGTCTGGACAAAATTTCTTCATCAGTATAGTCGGTTCCATACCACAACAAATCTCCGTAAAACGTTCCCAATCCACTGCGGTGACAAAGCAAATCCCTCAGCGTGAGTTGTGCGGTAATCCAAGGATCTGCCAACTGGAATCCCGGAATGTAGTCAATCACTTTGTCATCCCAATTCACGAGCTTTCGTTCCACCAACAAAGCAATGGAGGCCGCTGTAAACGCCTTGCTGCAGGAGGCAATGTTGAAGACCGCACGGGGATCCATGGGGCTTTGGTCGGTAACGGATTTGAGTCCAAACCCACCCGAGTAAATCATTTCGCCATCTTTGACAACCGCCAATGAAAGACCTGTAGTTCCGAAACCGCGAAAGCTCGCATCTGCAAGACTTCCGATACTGACGGGAGGTTGATTTTTCTCTTTGGACTTACCTCTTTGGGCATGAGCGGTGTCTACCAACAAGGCCAGCAAACACAAAAACAGCAAATAGCCTCTAAATGTCTTGTTCATAGGTTCAAAAATGGTGAAATACCTTTTCCAAAGGCATCGAATACCCAACGCTCCCCTTGTCTAATCCTTGAAAATGTCCACATAATGCGACACGGAAGACGAATTCGACCCGACATGGAGAACAGACCCATTATTTTCTGGAAACAAGACAATTGTCAGCAAAGACTTGCGGGAAAATGCAGGCAAAATATGTGTAATTTCGAAGGTGCAACACGGCAACCCCATGCATGTCCCCTACCACCGTTCCGACATCAACGACCGCGACATTGAGGCCGTTACGGAAGCCTTGCGATCGGGTTGGTTGACATCGGGCCCGAAATGCATCGCGTTCGAGGGTCGTTTTGCAGCATTCAAAGGGGTTTCCAATGCGATTTCTGTTAACAGTTGCACGGCAGCTCTCCATTTGCTCTTGAAGAGTCTGGACTTGAAGCCCGGCGATGAGGTCATTACAACCCCCATGACCTTCGTTGCAACCGTGCATTCCATTCTTCATGCAGGTGGTACGCCCGTTTTTGCCGACATCCAGTCCGACACGATGAATTTGGACCCTTTCCAAGTTGAACAACGGATAGGACCCAAGACCAAGGCCATTTTAACCGTTCACGTTGGGGGTAATCCTTGTGAAATGGATGCTTTGGTGGCCTTGGCCAATCGGCATTCATTGGCTTTGATCGAGGACTGTGCCCACGCTTTGGAAGGGAGCTACCATGGAAAGAACTTGGGTACTTTTGGGATGGGAGCTGCCTATTCTTTTTATCCCACCAAAAACATCACGGCAGCCGAGGGTGGAATGATTACAACCGATTCGAGTGAATTGGCCCTCAGAGTGCGTGTTTTGGCCCGACACGGACTGTCCAAAAGCACCTTCGAAAGGACCGAAAAGGAGGGAACGCCGCTTTATGATGTGTTGGAGCCCGGATTCAAGATGAACATGACCGACGTACAAGCTGCATTGGGACTTTCTCAGTTGGAGCGTATTTCCGACATGCATGCCAGAAGGAAACAAGTGAAAGCTAGGTACGATGAAGGCCTACGATATCAGGATGCTCTCCATCCAATCCGGGTGTTGGAAGGGTCAGATCCCGCACTGCACCTTTACCAGCTGATGATTGAACAGTCGGCCTTGGGAGTTAGCAGGGACACTTTTGTGGCCATGGCGCGAGAGGAGGGTGTGGAGCTATCGGTCAATTATTTACCTGTGCACCAATTTTCATGGTACCGCCAAAACCTTCCGGGCTATATTGGAAAACTTCCGCATGCGGAAAAAGCCGGTGCAACCAACATCAGTCTTCCATTTTACCCGACTTTGACTGACCCTGAGATTGACCATGTGGTGGGTGTTTTGAACGATTTGGTTGCGAGGAACAAACGCTAAAGGCAATTCGACCTGACTGCCAAAAACTGACCCTTCTCCACTTCTAGGCCCCAGCCCACATTGCCCACCCAGCCTGAGTCCGACCAAATGATTTCATAACCTACCTTCCTCAATGCCTTTTGCTTCTTCTTTTCGGCATGGTCCAGGTCAAATATGATATCGGGGGGTGGTACTCCACATTCCTTGTCTAAGAGGTCCAGATGCTCCGACAAATAAAACAGATCCATGTTGAGACCACCAAATCCACTTCCACGGTTTTGGGTCAGGTCACAATCGGTAAAATCCCGGGTTGAAAGGGCCACCAAATCCACGAATCGGAATCGACCCATGTGGGTACTCGCCAAGTGGTACATGACCAAGCCAGCCTGTTGGCTCAAAATCAAAGGCCTGTAGCCGTGACACATCCAATGCGAATCCACCGCAGATTTCAGGTGGTCAATCATTTCTAAGTCCCTGGCATGAATTCTGTTGGTCCTTTCGGTCCAATGAAAGGAGGCGTGGCCCGGCTCTTGAAATCGACTCCATGCCGGACTGCCGGTAGATTGTGTGTTAACCTCGGTCAGATAACCCCAGAACAAGGACAACCCGAATAGAACAAGGACCGCAAATTGGATTTGACGCGAAATTGCTCCCAACTGAATGCCCATCAACACGGTAAATATTGGAATCACAGGCGCCCACAACCGTCCGTTTTCCATCCAATCGCCCCCGGAAAACACCACAAAAAACAATGTGGCCAACATCCCCAAGGAGAGCAGCAACGCCAATAAATCAGATTTGAACCTTAAGAATCTGACGAGGGTAAACACCACCGTCCCGGCCATCAACAAGACCAAGGGTTGCCCTTTGGCTCCCAACCAAAGATAGCGCAAGCCCATCCACCACCTGTCCGGCGAAATACTTCCTTCCTTGGCCACAACCGTCTGGGGGAAGAATTCGCCCGTCCAAAACAGCCTGAGCCCCGCCAAAACACCGAAAGCAATGGAGAACCATACGATTGCCCATCCAAACCGGCGAGCGTTAATATGTCCTGCTTCGCCAATCCAAACCAAGTAAATAGTTACCAGGGTCAAGCAGACCAATCCAAGCAGGACTGCCTCTGGTCTGACCGTCAAAAACAAAACCATCGACACTACCCAAGGCCAACCCAGCGGTTTACGGGTGAGGAGATAGGTTTGAAAAAGGAAAAAAATGAAACAAAATCCCGCCAATGCGGTGTCCATCCCGCTCCATGCCCAGTAAACCAAGGGAGGTGCAGGCAGTAAAACACACCATGATGCCCAATCCGGAACCTTTTCCATTCTCATCCAAAGCCAAGCCAAGGCAATGGATAGTGCCGCAAAAAAAATCCCTGATGCCAACGCCACACCCGGAATGTCATAGCCTGTCGTAAAAGCACCGAGCGCCAAGAGCATCACATGAAGGAGTGAGCTGCTTTGTTCTACCGACTCGCCATTGTAGTTGGTGATGAGCCCTGATTCACACAATGTCTTGGCGGGCCAATAGGTTTTGTATGCATCATCTCGCCCTGACGGACCGTGAAACAACCAACCTATGACGGAAACGGAAATAATTGACATCAGCAACGCCACTCCGAAGCCCCTTGCCGGAAATGCCACAAGGTTTGGTTCTACTGATGGTTGGGATGTCATTGCAAAAGTTCTTTCAACGCTGCACCGATTTCCGGATACTTCCATTGAAAGCCTTCATTCTTTAGCACATTCGGCAACACGAAAGCACCACCCCATAACACGACCGCCATCTCGCCGAAAACCACTTCCAGAAGGGGTTTGGGCAACCGGAAAAAATTGGGCCGATTCAAAGCCTTGGCCAATGCATTGGAAAACTCCTGGGAGGTAATCAGATTGGGGGCTGCCATGTTCACAGGACCCTCAATGTTGGGATTTTCCATGGCAAACCGGATGGCGGAGACCATGTCATCGATGTGAATCCACGGAAAACCTTGGTCGCCTGTTCCAGTTGGCCCACCCACCATCAGCTTGTATGCCGGCAACATTTTGGCCAAAGGACCATCGTTGGGGTCAAGCACCACGGCAGTGCGGAGCAAGACGGTCCGAACGCCCGAATCAGCGGTAGCGGCTTCCCAAGCCCTGCAGATTTCGGACAAAAAACCACTTCCTGCCGGACTGTTTTCGGTTACTTCCGACTCAACCAAATCCCCGTAATAATTGAATCCCGAAGCGGAAATGAATACACCGGGCTTGTGACTCGCGTTTTGGATGAATTCGGTACAAGCCAATGTGGCGTCCACACGGCTATTCATCAAGACTTGCTTGTAAGGGGCCGACCACCTTTGGCCTGCGATGGACGCACCAGCCAAATTGACCACGGCGTCGATATCTCCGACCGAATCGGGAACAGTCTTACCGTCCCATTTCACGTGGGTAACCCCTTCAGGGTTTTTCGGACGCTCCCCACGTCCCAAATTCACAACCTGGTGCCCGTCCTTCAACAAGCTTTCGATGAGTTTTCTACCGATGAGGCCGGTACCGCCTGTAATCAAAACGCGCATATGCTGTTATATTCCTGAAATGGGTCCCTTTTGAAACTCATGCCTCTTTGGCGGGATTGCCAAAAACGGTCTGGCGGGCCTTGACCTCCTTCAACACAACGGATCCAGCTCCAATCAAAGCGCCCTTGCCTACTTTAACACCTGGATAAATCACTGCCCCCGTGCCGATGAAAACTTCGTCCTCGATGATGCATTTTGCCCCAATCCGCACTCCCGGACTGAAGGTGCAGTAGTTTCCGATGTGCGCATCAGGCTCCACACTGCTGCCAGAATGAAAGTGATTCATGTCTCCCACCGAAGCGTTGGCATGCACGGCTACAGAGGCGCTCAACAAATTCCCGAATCCCATTTTGGCATTAGGAGATACCCAAGCATTGGGGTGAACACCAGTTGTGGAAGGCCTCTTGGTCTGGGTTGAAAAAGTTTCATAGACCTTCCGCCGTTCTGAAATGTCACCCAAACAAACGATGTATTGCGTGTCTTGGTCTGCCAGAAGCGTTTTCGCTGCCTTGTCGCCAATCTTGGCAAACACGTTGATGTCGTTGAGCTCCGACAATTCAGGCTCTTCGTCTGCACGAATGAATCCCAACACATCGATGCCCATTCCTTGAAAAATATCTGCAGCCATCCGGCCCTCTGGTCCCGTTCCTACAATTACGATTTGAGTTTCAGCCATAATATTCCATGATGAAACACAAAGTTACACCCAAACCCTTCAGAAGGGTAACATGGTTGCGATGTCATTTGGGACCATGGCTCTTTCTCCTCGGCACATTTCGGGCTCGGGAAGCAATTTCAATCCAACACGGACAGCTGTCACAGGCAAATGACCCGCACCGTGAACGGTCAAGATGAATCATCGCTTGGGAATGCAAGGCATTGTCGGCATGCCAACCCGCCCGCTGGAATTTTCTGACCACTTTGTTTGCCTCGGATGGCAATTGTTTTAACCAATCGCCCAAAATCGCATCGGCGTTTCCCATGCCATGGGCCTCGAAATAGGCCGCGCCAAATGGCAAAAGGACATTGATGGCAAGCGACAATTTCATACCCGCACCCATCGCCGACGCTTCCGAAACCAAAGCTCTTCCTTCCAAATCTCGTCCTTGACCAATCACCAAGGAAGGAATTGTTGCAATTCGAAAACGCTCCCACCCCTCCATTCCGAATAAATCTGTCAGCGTAGGAAAAACACGGACGAGGCTTACTACCTGCGCCATACGGGCAACCGGAAACGAGGCAGGACGCATTCTTGATTTCTTGATGGGTTGGAAAACCTCCGAAAGACCATGCTTGATGCGAAGGAACTGCCATTCGTCCCAGTCATTATTGCCCTTGGAAACCAACCCCGCCACTCCGCGCAACAGGACGCCGAGAGTCAAAACATCATGGGCATGATGACGCAAAACTTTGAAAGGCAATCCTTCGGCGATTTCCCTGAAGGTAGATGCATTGGGTTTGCCCGCCACGACCGCCATCAATTCCCTCCAAAACGCCTCTTCCCAATCCATCCCGCAAGCCTCTAAAGACCTCCTGACCCTTGCCAAGCGATCCTTTACACGGCCATTGCCATGATAGGAAAGCATTTCACCATGGACATGTTCCAAGTCCATCTTGGCGAAAGCCGTGCAAGCAATCACGTCTTTGCTAGCCTTTTCCTGGGCCCGCTTGGCAAGTTTTTCGTGGATTTTCCCATGCAAGGAAACCACGGGCACCTTCGTACCATCCGTTCGGAAAGCACGCTTCGGGGATTCATCCATCACCACATGCAGCACCACTCCATCGAATTGACGATCGATGTGATGCCCATGGCGATACCAGTCCTTGGAATCCAGGTGAAGCTCAATGTCTCCCAACATCACCACCCCGTCCAACTCGATCCGACCGTGCAAAAAATCAGGTCCTTGGTCATGGTTCCAAATACCTGGCTCCAATACCCTGAGCGCCTCTCCTTCGGCCGTTGTCAATCGGTCCATGCCAAACAAACCATCAGCCCAAGCCTGCTGCATGCTTTTTTCCTTCAACCACATAACTCCTACCCTTCAAACGGAAACATAACCGTTTTCACCCCAAATTTGCCAATATTATTGGGTTTTTGCCAATAAAATATTCAAAGCCTCCTCAAAATTCCTTCCAAAAGCTACCAAACCATCCTCATGGCCAGCCATTACAAACAAACCTGAAGCACCCATTCCCTTCTCGCTAAACAACCGGCCCACTTCTTCAGCCATTTCAACCGTGCCGTAGGCAACCCGAACTGAAGTGGTCGGCTCCAATCCCAACAGTTTCAACCATGAAGCACGATGATGCACATGCAACACACACTGAACTGAAGGATGCGCTTTGTAAACAGCCTCATGGGTAAAGGTTTCACTCGAAGCCGGGAATTCACCCAAACACCAAACCCGGTTGCCCAATAAGTCAGTTTTGTAAACCTTGGAAAACAGCGATGGGGTTGAAGGGAAAAAGGAACCCGTGGCAGAACCCGAAATCAAAATCTCGGAACCCGCAAGACGCATGCTAACGTTTCCAAAACCGATTCCCGAATCTGGCAAAACCCCGATCAGACCCAAACGGAAAAGCTCATCCCGCACATTCAACAATCCCGACGACACCAGCCCATCCTCCAAAACAGATTGGGTCCATTGGCAATCAAATTTGATGTATCCCTCGTCCAGCATGGTTCAAGAAACGGACGACAATGCCCGAAATTCGCCTGAAATCATCGCCTAAGGCCTACAGAGTAGGGGTCGGCACTCAATTCATGCTTGAAGTTGGGCAGCAAATCAAAAGACCCCAAGCGAATGGCAGTAATGTTTCCGTTTCGCCCCCCACAATTGCTGGAATGATGCGGGGCAGGTCCATCCGCACTCACATTCCTGTGCGCTACGTACACCAATCCTTTGGGCTCGTCCACCGAAATGCCATGGGGCTGGAAACCGGTGTAAACGCGAGTTTCCAAAGCGTAATCACTCCATCTCACCACATCGACCGACCCACGCCGGATGGGATTGCCAGGATTCAAGGTCGTGTCTTCCATGCAGGTGACAAACAAATGGCTGGAAGTGGCGTCCATTTCAACCGGATAATTGCCGACTGGCAAAACCGCCAATAGGGAATCGTTGGAAGCTTGGAAAAATCGAATCTCGTCATTGTAGCTACAAGTGACCGCATAAACCTGCCCGTCAGGCGAAAACAGCATTTCATGTGGGCCCAAGGCGCGTGATGGGTTGGATTTGGGTATTCCTTGGATGAGGTCTACCGTTTCAATCCTATCGGGATTCAGCAAATCCGTGTAAACAAGTTTGGTGAGCACATCCCCTTCCTGTTGCGTGAAATAAACAGCCCCTCCTTGCGGATGAAACCTGACACCATGCGGACTACCCCCAAGGTTGTATTGGGCTGCCGGAGTCATGGTGGCAAGGTCAACACAAACCGCCGTACCATTGGAGAGATTGGGCAGCATCGCATACTGCCCATCTGGAGTGATTTCCAACGTATTCCATGAGCCTACACCGATGTTGGCGCGCCCGGCAGGTAAATCAGTCGCAGCATCATAGCGCTCGAAATAAGGATTAGCCGTGATGAATACCAAATACCAATATTTACCATCTGGAGAAACCTTGATGTTGTGGGGGGATTCCGGCAATCCTGGGTCCGAGCCCACCGAGACGTAGCGCATAACCAAACGGGTTTCACGGTCCAAAACCGCAACTTGATCACAGCCTTGGTTCACAACATAAATCTTACCCCGACTTGAGTTGTCCGACCACATGATTTTGCCATCGGCAGAGGGCGCACCCGCCTCAATCCAATTTTTGATCAGTAAATATTGGTCCTTAGAAAGCGGAGGCATGTTCAAAGGCATGGTGGGCACCTGGGAAATCCCCAAGTTGGTGTCCGTGTTGATGAAATACAGCAAAAAGCTCTGCGCCGCATCATAAGGAATCACGGCTGCCCCAGCACGGCTTCCTTGAAACATCTGATTCCAACCGCTCAACGAAAGGCGACCCTCTGCCAAATAACTGGCATCGTCATGGCATCCGCTTGTGGCACAATTTTGGACCAAGACCTCTCCCACCTCGCGTGGGAACCCTCCGTAATCAGGTTCATCCAATTCGGCCCTGCACCCTGCAAGGAAGATGACAAGAGGACAAAGCACGAGTATCAGCGAGCGCATGGGAGATGAATTCATTCTGTGACGGGAAGCAATACTTCCCTGACTTGTCCTTTTTCAGCCAACACTACCGGAATTCCAGCTGTCACAGGCATGTCGATGGTGCTGTCATATCCAATCCCGTACAAATAATACACCCCCTTCTGCAGGCCGGAGAACTCAAACCGTCCATCCTGACCGGCCTGTGTGCTGTCGTCGTAAAGCTGTGTATCGATGCCGGGACTTTCTGAGGTGCCGTATTTGATCCAAATTTTGGTGTCCGGAATGGGCAACGAATGGTGGGCTGCGAGACCGTTGATTTTGGCCGTCCCCCCTGGACCCTCCTCAGGTGTGCAAGATGCAGCCAAGAGCACCGGGAATACCAACAAGAACAGTTTTTTCATAGCACTTTGTGGGTTTGATTTTTTACACAAGACCCGCAGATGAATCCCCCAATCGACTTCAGGATACAATTGCAAACAAATGGCCTTTTTGGTTGTGGTGCAAGACCCGAACCTTGCTCGTAAACAAAGAAGAACGGGTTAAGTTTTCAGCATGATCCAAAAATCTCAGGCACCCCCAAAACTCTCAGTGCAGGTTGATTCAAAGGGAACATCGCGTAACAGAGGTCGCAAAAGCTTATCTTTTGATGAGTTTGGTCACGTACTTCGAATCTCCCGCTTGAACATGCAGGACATATAATCCGGCAGGAAGGGATTCTGCGGAAAAGGAAAATCGATTGAGCCCGGCCTTGACCCCATCCTGCAACAATATCTTCAGGACCCTCCCGGACAAATCCGAAAGGTAAATCTCGACGAATTGGTCCGTTGGAAGCATGAACTCCACACCCACCAAATCCATCACGGGATTCGGAAATGCAGTCACGTCCAACCCACCCACAGAAACGGTGTTCCCAACAATTGCAGGATGGTTGAACTCTGCAATCCAAGTGGCCGGCATGTGGCTGCTTTGACCCCAAGTTCCTGCAATCCAAGCTTCACCTGGACGATTGTACCTTCTTTGTATCCCCATATAATCTCCCCAACGGTCCAACCCACTCAAGGCATTGATGTAGCCTGCCCCTGCTTTTGCCACTGCCAAAGCGGAATAGTTCCCAGCTCCATCATAAAAGATCGCACCACATCCCGGGTGGTTTTGTGCGTTTGGGCCCAAATAGTTCAACCCAATCAAGGCTTCGTCCGTGCCGTTTGCCATGCCAAACCAAGTGATGCCCGGATATCCGAAACTCCCGGATGGATTACCGATTACCTTTCCCTCCGCCACAGGAACCGTGTAGGCATCCCGGATGATCCCATGGTAAATGCCAGGACGACCTGTGGTTGTGTCCAAAGTATTTCCGACAAATTGAATGTTGTCATTTTCAATGAAGGCATCCAACCACCTTGCATCATTGGTCGCAACTTGCAGGTTGAACTGCTGAAAGGCATTCGGCGGGATGGCGTATTCGGTGTTGGTATTCACAAAGTCAATGGTCATTGAATTGTTCGCCCCTCCGATAGAATCCAAAATGTGCATCAACCAAATGGTATCGTTGCCTGTACTGAGGTTTCGGTTGGACAGCAAAAAGATGTCTGGGCCCGCAGGCAAAGAGCCTCCTTGCACCGGACAAAGATTCCGTATCGGCCTTCCTTGAAAATAGACACTGTCCCACAATTGGGCTTGAAGGGTGCCGCCGGTATAGGCTGAATCCAACCCGATTTGCCAACACAAACTCCGCTGGAATCCCGTTTGCCAAGGTTGGTTGTTGTAAAGCAGGTTGGCTGTGAGAAACAATTCACCCTTGTTGAGCGCCATGATGGGGTAATCTGTCCACAAACTGTCCCCCCGTGGATCACCTGGCAATGCGTACAAATTCCAAGCACCTGTCGGGTCTGAGGTTTGGGAAAAACCGACGATGACCCAGGAAGTAGAGTCCGTGAATCCATTGAGACAAGTGACAATGAACCGGTCATGGGTTGGGTCATACAAAGCCCGCGGGTCAAATTTATCTCCAGTAAGGCCTAAAGGTGCACTCCATGCATCCAAAGAAAGGTTGCTAACAAGTGCCGTACCTGACTCATCATGCATCCAAATGTTGGAATTAATCACGGACAATACGATTCCACTGTCCGATACAGCGATGTCATTATCGTTCGGGACACCGTCGATGGTATTGTTGGAGCGAAAGTTGTCACTCATCCAAGGAATACCTGCACCACCCAGCAAAGTGGATGGAGCCTGGGAGCTCCCGTATCGAGCGGCCAAGGAATCCTTCAAGGCCTGAATGACCGCTTTTTCCGAACCTCCATCAGGAGCAGGGGCTTCCAACAATTGGAGGGAAGGATGAAAATCCTCACGAATTTGGGAGACCACGGTCGTAGCAGACAATGGAAATGCGAAACGCGTGGGCCTGCTGCCAGTTTGTTGGGAAAACCCGTTCCCGAATTGGAAGCAAAACAACGCCGACAAAAAGGCGGCTTTCCAAAGATTGATTTGGTTCATGAGTTGAAAATACAACATTTATGGATTGTGGCGCCATAGCCACGCTCAAAAGCCACCCGCGCAATCATCCCTACGCGGGTCGGCACCCGCTTCCATCACCCCGTCCGGCCTCACCCAAATGGCATTGACCCTGCCGATGGGATCCCGCAAACAAACGTGATGGCCACGCTTAACCAATTTCTTCCAAACTTCATCCGGAAACGCACCGTCCTCGGTTGCAATTTCATCGGGAAAGCCTTGGTGGTGAAAACGACGATGGGCTACGGCTTGTTGCATCCCCAAACCATGCACGTAAACATGCAGGATGCATTGCAGCAACGAAACCGGAATGGTTGAGCCTCCCGGGGTGCCAATGACCATCGACACTTTGCCTTGGTGGGTGATGATGGTGGGGGTCATGGAGCTTGCCATGCGTTTGCCTGGGGCGATTGCATTCACCTTGGAGCCTTTCAAACCAAATTGATTGGCGTGACCCACCCGGATGCTGAAATCATCCATTTCATTGTTCAAAAGGAAGCCTGCCCCCTGAACCCAAACCTTACTTCCGAATGGTCCATTGAGGGTGGTGGTAACCGAAATGGCGGACCCTTTTGCATCGACGATGGAAAAGTGGGTGGTTTCCTCCTTTTCCGGCCATGAGCCGGCTCCAACTTCCGAAGATGGGGTGGCTTTTTCCATGTTGATGGTGGCAATCCGTGATGACAGATAGTCCCGTTGAAGCAGGAAATCAGGTATGTCCACGAATTTGGGGTCTCCAATGAATTCATTTCGGTCTGCAAATGTCCTTTTCAAAACCTCAACGGTCGCATGCACATAGTCCGCATCCATGGAGCTCCAGTCCGCCAACGGGAACTTGGATAACATTTGAAGCGACTGGATCAACACGACCCCACCAGCAGAGGGCGGTGGCATGGTGTGCAATGCCCAATCACCGAATCGAAGGGCCAACGGTTTGCGCCATTCCGCCTTGTAACCTTCAAGGTCATTGAAATCCACGATTCCATTGCCTGCTTTCATTTGTTGGACGAGGAGTTTGGCCGTTTCCCCTTGATAAAATCCTTCACGGCCATGGGATTGAATCCTTCTCAAGGTTTGGGCCAAATCGGGTTGGACCAACAGGTCGCCCGCCTTCCACGGACCGAATTTGGACAGACTGGGCCCCCGAGGGTTCAACCTCCGAAAATCATCCGTGAATTTTTCGAGCCAAATGGCATCTTGCTCGGTGGCAAGAAATCCCTTTTCTGCCAACAGGATTGCAGGCGTCAACAAATCAGTCCATTCCATGCTTCCATGCCGTTGGTGGAGCTGCCACATCCCATCGACAGAGCCCGGCACACCTGAACTCAACTCGCCTTCCACGCTTTTACCCTGAATCACATCGCCATTAGCATCCAAGTACATATTTTCATGGGCTGCCGAAGGTGCAGTCTCCCTGAAGTCCAAGGAGGAAATCTGTCCGAACTCATCCCTGTGAACCAAAAATCCTCCACCACCGATATTCCCGGCATAAGGGAAACAAACTGCTAAAGCAAAATGTACGGCAACGGCAGCATCTGCTGCATTACCACCCCTTTTGAGAATTTCAACCCCAATCCGAGTGGCTTCAGGATGTGCGGATACCACCAAAGCGGAGTCGGCCAAAAAGCCCACTGGGCTGGCAGGAATGGGATAGGTCACAAGTTTGTTTTCCGGACGATCTGCAGGACGGCAGCTTCCAAGCAGCAGGACAGCTGAAAAAAATGCGGAAATCCATGCAAGATTTTTCATCGCCCTGGGCCGATGATGGTGACGTAGAAAATGGAAAAATACAGGAATACCATCAGGAAAAACGGAACATAGGTAGCGAGAAATCCCACCAACCACAGGGCCAAGGCTTTGACCATCCCCACTGAAAACAGGAGAGAAATGGCTCGAGCCCGAATCCAAATGGCGTACAAGGCAGGCAACAAACCCGCTGCAATCGCCAACCTCCCACTTGGGTGGCGACCCAACCAAATTTCAAACTGGAATTCTTGTGGAAGGCTGAAATGCAATGCCGCATAGGCCACCAAAAAGCACACGATTGACAACATGAAGGGCATTCCGGTCCAAGCAACCAGCGGCCTGATGAGCTTGGCGTCTACCGTCATTCCTCCCCAACTGTAGGCCCAACCCAACAAAGCTGCTTGAACATATCCCAACGTGATGCCCAAAACTGGGCCAACCAAAAACAATTGTATCATGACACCAACCGGGTCGGGTTGTGAAGTCAACCAATCTGGGACGCGGACAAGCAGCATAAAAAAAATACCATGGGCCATCAACAAACGATGGAGGTATTCTTCACGTTGATGCCTCAAAACATAATCCAAGGCGATTCGCGGTTGGGTCCAAATGGAAACCCACGGATTCACTTTCCTGGATGAAAGAGGTGGAACAGACTCTTCTTGCATGGAGCAAAATTAACTGATTCGAACGCAATGCGGCTCAGGTGTTTCAGCGAGTGAATGCACCTGATTTGAAGCGCGCCAACAAACCCAACAGCAACAGACCCACTGCGAGCACAGGCATCGTCCAAAATGGGTCCATTTCCCAGCCCAACAAAAAAGGTAAGCCACCCGCCGCAATGGCCAGCCCAAGACCCATGGCCGAGGCTGTGGCCGGCTGCTGCGGCAGCGTACGGCTCAACATGGACAGCGCCGGTCCCGTTGAACTTTGAAGCAATGCCACGCCACCCAACAGCAGATAGGGATTGGACTCCCCGAATTGAAGCAGCAAAGATGAGGAAGCCAGGGTCATCATCACCCAACGGCCCAAGCCCCAACGAATGGCCAAGAAGCCACCCAAAATTTTGCCGAAAGAAGCTGCAACTGCCACGGAAAACCACATTTCATAATCCCCATGCATGATTTGCTCCCACATGGTCCAAATTGCCGAGCGCATCGCGATGATCAGCAAAACCAGCAACATGGCAAAGTCATGATGATCCAAGCCGTGTTGTTCTTGAGACCCAGATTCCAATTGAACGGATTGGATTTCCAATTGGCTTTGAACCAACCATGCCAAAATGAGCACAGCAGCCAAAATGAGATGTACTTCCCAGCTTTGCCACGCCAACCATCCCCCCACTGCCAATCCAATCACGCCTGGTCCTGCAAACAAGCCCGCAGCGCCGGCATTCCCTTGTGTGGCATGCAAAACCATGCCTCCGCCGGATACGTGAAACAAAGCGGATGCGTTTCCTGCCAAAAACACTGCAAGAGGCACCACCCAATCACCTTCCAGACTTCCGACCAACACCATGGATAACGCCATCAGCACCAAGGAAATGGACAACGAAGACCGATGCCATCCTTTCCTGTCAATCCAAACGGCCCAAGGCAACTGCCCACCGAATGCGAGAACATTGTACAACAACAGCATGGCCCCAGAATCATACCATGTCCGCTGAAAGCCATAACCACCCAACAAATATCCAGCCGTGCAGTCGGATACCGCGTGGCAGAATCCCAAGAGGGCAACAATTTTCCAAGGGGCGCGAACCATGTGGTCACAATTTATGAATTACAATCCATTGTGCATCGCCCAACTTTGATTGCATACCCAAGCTCCAACACGTATTTTTGATTTCATGCAACGGTTTGATTCATCTGGTCTCATGTCTAAACTCCACGTTTTGGTTTTTGCTTTTGTGGCGCTCATTTTTTCGGGTTGCCAAAGCCAAGTCGACAACAGCGACATTGCCTCTTTGCCTCGGATCTCCCTTTCAGAGGCTGGAACGAATTTCAGCTTGGCAGACATCGATGGACTCAAATTCGTGAACGCTGACTCCGTGCCATGGGCCGGCTACATGCAAGAAACCCCTGAGAACGGACAAATTGCCTACTTTTTTGTGAAGGGACACGACATTCAACTTGCCTCACCGCATGTACGGTTGGAGTACATTTCCAAAAGCCTTCCCAATTGTGAATCGGAGGAGGCCCTCATCGAATGGATCAAATCGTACTTTGTGACTCCTGAAAGAAAAGGGAAAGTGATTGGTGAAGGCGAAATTCAAACACTGGATGCAAAAACCGTCAAAATCACTGAGATCGCAGTCCCCAACCAACAAGTCGACGATTCATTGACCAGATCCCGCAAGTACATGGCTTGGGCATATGTCGAAGACGGAAACCAATTCGTTGGCTTCAATTTTACTTCGGTCGACAGCGCATCATACGGCCAGGAATTTGGGAAATTCCAACAGCTTGTCCGATCGTTCAAGGCTGAATAATCAACTCATAACCAACCTGCTCCATGCTTAATTTTGTCCATCAGGTCATTGTTCCGGTCAGAAAAACGGCCTCTGAAGCATCCGAGCAGGTAACGCAGCTATTGTTCGGGGATTGCGTGCAGGTACTCGAGGAAGATGGTGGTTGGCGAAAGGTCCGCAACCAATCAGACGGCTACGAAGGCTGGGCAAACAGGAAATTGCTTTTGGATGTCGAAGACAATTTTCTCCAAGGCGTGTCCCAATGGCAATTCGTGACTGCTTTGGCCCACGAGCTGAAATGCAGCTTGAATGGACTGGAGGTGATTTTGCCTTTGACCATGGGATGCAAAGTGCCTGTTTTTGAAGCTCCAAATCGGAATTCGGATCATGCCTTGCGATTTGGCTCTTGGGAAACCCGCATCCCGGCCTCTATCTGCGCCCCTGCCCTCCCCCCGACACCCTTCAACCTTCTGAATGTTTCCGAACGCTACTTGGGTGCCCCCTATTTGTGGGGTGGAAAATCGAAATGGGGAATAGACTGCTCCGGATTCACCCAAATGGTCCATGCATTTTGTGGGATCCAATTGCCCAGGGACGCCTACCAACAGGCTGATGCGACCGATAAGACCGTTTCATACGGTCAACACCAACCGGGAGACCTTGCATTCTTCAAAAACGAGACTGGAAGAATCACCCACGTAGGTTTGGTCATATCCGAATCCCAAATCCGACATGCGCATGGATTTGTCCACGACGCATGGTTGAGACCAGAAGGAATTTTCAGCCCATTCACTCAGTTACAGACACATACGCTCGCCAAAATCTGCAGATTTTTGTAAATTTAGAACAAGATGGCCTCGCATGTTTTGGTTTTGAATCAGGATTACCAAGCGATCAGTCTTTGTTCGCCTGAGAGGGCCTTTGTACTTTGTCTGCTCAACAAGGCAGAGATGGTTTCCAACCGAAAAACAAAAGTGCTGCGCAGCGTTGCAGGGGACTATGCCTTCCCTTCCATCATCCGTTTGGTCCGATTTGTCCAACTGCCCTACAAGAAAGTGTCCCTTACCCGACAAAATGTGTTCAAACGCGATGGCTTTCGTTGTGCCTATTGCGGCACCAGAGACCAACTTACCTTGGACCATGTAATTCCACGTTCTCGAGGAGGGCAAGACAGCTGGCAAAACCTCATCACGGCTTGCCAAAGGTGCAATACCCAAAAAGGGGACCGCACGCCCGAGGAGGCGGAGATGCAATTGAGCCACAATCCATTCCGACCTTCTTTCATCATGTTTTTGCGTGACTTCAACGGCAAGGTCCAAGAGGAGTGGAAACCCTACCTGCTCATGAACTGACTACCTGGGGTTGGATGCAACCCTTTTGGGTTTTCAAGTATCTTTACACGTGCGGATTTCATTTTTCGACAGCGAAGAACAGCGACTGACCAAAGGCCTGAAGGCGGGGCGTCCCGATGCCCAAGAAAATCTTTACAGGAAGCTTGCAGAAAAAATGATGGCCGTTTGCATGCGTTATGCACGCAATGGGGACGAAGCTGCCGACATGCTCCAAGAGGGTTTCATCCGGGTATTTGACAAAATTGGCACATTTGAAGAATCCGGCAGTCTGGAAGGTTGGGTCAGGAAGGTCATTACCAATGTTGCCCTTCGGCACTACCAACGCAATGCCAAATTATACGTGGTAGCAGACGCAGATTGGACTGAGTCCGACTCCCACAGTTCCTGCCTCGACCAAGACCATTCCGTAGAAGCCATGCTGTCGATGATTCAGCGGTTGCCCGATGGATACAGGATGGTGTTCAACCTGTACGCTATAGAGGGGTACTCCCACGAAGAAATCGCAGCTATGCTGGAAATATCGGTCGGCACATCCAAATCCCAATTGAGTCGAGCGCGTCAAGCCTTGCAGCGCATGTTGTTGAACGAAGAAAACCTGGCCATTCGGTTGGCTGCCTTGCATGCTTAATCCCCAAAACCATAGGACCGATGAAGCCTTCAAACAAAAATTGAAGGATGCCCAAATGGGGGTACCGGACAGGGTTTGGAGACAAATTTCTTTGGATTTGGAAAACAAGCGATTGAGACGGAGGCTTCTTTGGACTCAAAGAACAGCGGTTGCGGCCATGCTGTTGCTGACCCTTCTTGGCTCTTGGTTCTGGGCATCAAGGTCACAACCCATTCAGGATGCACTAATTTCACCTACAAGCATTTCTTCTGACAAGCAACCCTCCGAACCGCACAGTTCCCAGTTGACGGACTTTGTCCCCGATTCGGGTAGCGCTCACCTTTTTCCCGATCTGCGGGCATCCATGCGCACAACACCTAGCAGGTTCACGTTATCAAGATTTTTGATATCACCCAAATCCATCTCTTGGGCGGGCATTCATCCCAGGTCCAAATCAACTCATGAAACCACGGGGACTCCATTTTTCCAACCTTCGAATTACATGAGTCCCATTCTAGAGCCTGTCAACCAATTGAAGGTCAATCCCATCATCTTGTCCGAACAAAACACGAAATCCAACACCAAGGGTTCGGAGAATGGATTTGGAAAATGGAGCATCGGGGGCGGTTTAGGACCAGAATTTGCCATGCAAAGTCAAACACCCGTCGCAGTAGGCAGGGTGGACGAAAGCCCCAAAACGGTTTTGCCCAAAAATCCCGCAGATGCCCCACGGGAGCTCACACCGGCAGCAGCTGTCCACGTTGGCCTCAATGTTTCCTATGAAATCAACGACCGTTTTTCCGTTCAATCAGGCATGAATTTCATCAACCGAAAATCCAATACAGGGCATGGATTGTTGGAAAACGGAAAGGCTACCTTGGCTGAGACACATTTTGACGCATCCTTTCTGGAGATTCCGTTCATGGCCAAATGGGATTTGGTCCAAAGGAAAGGATGGAATGGCTATGTTTCAACCGGTGCCTCGGGAACCATGCTGTTGGGATATGACAGCTTTTTTGAGGTAGAAGACCAAGTAGCAGCCCGGACTGTTTCGAATTTGAATGATGCCTTCCAATTTGCTCAAGCCAGTGCTCTTCTGGCCGCAGGTGTTGATGTCAAACTGGGGGAACGACTTTCGCTGAACGTTGAGCCAAGGGCAAGATTGGGAATTTTGACAACGCCACACGCTTTCTCCAAGGCCAATTCCATTTCAATCGCTGGCATTTCAGGGATTCAGTACAAATTCTGAATGTTTTTTTCAGCTGGATGCAACCTTGGGCTTGTCCCTGGTATCTATTTGGTTGAAATCAGCCTTCAGGGCAACAAGAAACGAATCAGTTGACACCCTTTTCATGTCCAGTTATTTAACGCCATATGCTCGATTTTCCAGTCCGGGCTCCCGACCTCGGAAGTACGCGACACAAAATGATAGCGTGGCAACCCTTTTCGACTGCTTCTCCGAATTGTATACCGAAAAGCTTCATTCTCCGGAAGGCACGATTTTGCATGTAGAGTCACTTCTACGTGCTCATCCTCCCAAGCATCTTTCAAACTCCCAATGCGAGATGCGTCACCTGCTGTTGGATTTGATGTTGGTTTACGCCGACCGCAAATCCGGCGGCGGGCGTGGGTTGGATCCAAGTGATTCAGCTGAAGAGTTGTTGTTTTTCCTCCTTCTTCACACAGCCGGCAGGGAATTGGCTGAAGCCTACGTGGCCCAAATGGGAAGTTTGACGATTCCAGTCCAACAAAAAATCAAGAAATGGACCGATGAGTCTGGGATTTTGATGGAGGAATGGGCGATGATTTCAACCAATTGGCCGCAAGTGTTGGGCGAACATGACCAGATGTCGCCAGAACCAGTTGCTGCTTCCAAGCCCACTACCTGGAGCCAAATTGCTCCTGAATGGATGCGTGATTATGCGGTCCGTGTCTTCATCAGCACCAGAAATTTTTGGGATTTGAGTTCTGGAATTGCTCAACTCCAAAGCAGGGGGTTGGCACTAACTGATACTTGGACGATGGTCGTCGACGGCCCTGAATCTTACCAAAAGTAATTTTTGGTCGTCCCTTTTTCCTTGCCAAGACGGACGGATACCATCAACACATGCGATCCGGAAGCTGACTGCCTGATTTTCGACAAGGGGACCTCATAGGCATAATCAATTTGGAGAAATCTGGAGATTCCAAAACCCAATGTGCCTACGCATGCATCTCCGGGCCTCCATCTCACCGAAGCAGTCAGCTTTCGCTTGTATTGGATGCCAACCCCCCAATCGATGCCCCAAAAAGCAGCACCGATTGATTGAAGACCAATACTGCCAACCCCTTCAAATTCGGTTGAAAGCGGAATTCTGCCACCAGCCTGCAAATGAAAGATAGGCCTCAACGAGTAAACCACCGGATGCACTGGATTGAGACGAAACCTGCTCCCAATGGCTTGTCGTACTGACGTTGACAAATAGAGTTTTTCAGAATAAACCAAGGCTCCTGCATCCAAGGATGGAATCCAAACCTGATTGGGTCCGTTGCCATAAAAAGCCAAATCCGCAGGATTGTCCAATACCACCTTCGTGGGGTCAAACCGGACTTGAATCATGTCAACGCCCGTACCCAATCCCATCTTGAATGCTCCAACCAACGGAATATGGTAGGCGGTACGAAACCCCGCACCGGCAACAGAAGAGGGTCCGCTCTGCTCACTGAAAACGATTCCACCGATCCCCAAAGACCTATCAGCTTCCGACGCTGACAATGCCCGAGAAGCCACAGAAACATGCATTGCCGCGGGAGCTCCATCAAAACCAAGCCATTGACGCGTGACACCAGCCTTGACCTCAGAAAAAAGTTCCATCCCCAAACAGGAAGGATTGGACAGAAGGGGATTGAGGTTTTGAATTTGACCCCGCAACCGGATTTGGCTCCATGAAAATATAGGAAACCCAACACAAAAGAGTAAGGCGACAATCCACAAATTCAGTCCCTTCCTCATCGCATCAATGTTAAAGGTCCTTTTCTGATGGTGCCGTCCGCCCATTCGATGACAAAATAATAGGTACCATTGGGAAGCGGACTCCCCCCTGCAAGACCATCCCAAGGAAGGTAAGTCTCCTCCGCATGAAATACCCGCGTCCCCCAAGAACTGTAAACGGAAACCTTGACCAGATTGGTCGCGTCCAAACCTCTGATTGCCCAATTGTCATTGACTCCATCGCCGTTGGGTGAGAAACCTGTGGGAACGAATAAACTATCCATCTCACCGGGTGGAGGGGCCTCGGATTCCGGCAAGAAAAACTGTAAAGTATCGGTGCAACCCCAACCATCCATGATGGTGATAATGTAGGCACCCGAGGCCAAATTGTCTAAAACAGGGTCGGTTTGAAACGTAAAAGCCTCCAGAGAATACAAAAACGGTGGGGTTCCAATCCAGGGCTCGGCAACCTGGACCCAACCATTGGATTCTCCTTGATTTGGAAGATTGACGGAATCAATCCCGTTGGCCTGCAAGTATGCCACGCGCAACTTGACCATGTCTGTATCGGCACCACAAATGCCGTGAAGGCGGACCCACTCACCTTGAAATTCTCCTTCAACCAGGCCCGTCATCATCGCTTGAGGGTCAAAAACATCCGAAATCAAAACTTGCGAGGGGCCCACCCAACCAACCCAATAGCCCGAGGCGAGGCTGTCAACCAAGGGCGGAGCCAACAGCGTGACGGCACTGTCGTTGCATACCAACAAATCAGGACCAGCATTGGCGGGAAGGGGGTCGAATACACGGATACGAACCGTGTCGGAACGCTGCGGACATGTACCGTTTCGAATTCTCCACTCCAAGAAGTAGGAACCAGGCACCAAATTGAAAAACTCCGAACTCGGATTGAAGACTTCACGCACGAACACATTCGTCTGCATGTCGATGGGATACCACTGTCCCCAAGCGCCAGGTTGCAAATTGGAAGGGTCTTCGGCTTGCAGGAAAGTTTGGAATACACCACAAAGGTCTTGGTCCGGTCCGGCTTGTGCCACCAATGAGTTGGAAACAAAAAGGATGACCGTATCGGAAGTGCTTGGGCATGCGCCACCTGTGACGGTCCAAACCCATTTGCTTTCCCCGCTGGACAAGGATTGGAGACGGCAATCCGTTGAATCAGGGTGAACCAATGATCCTTGCCCGGCGGCTTGGGTCCAGGTACCCCCAAATGGTCCCGAGATCAATGCACGAAGCCATATAGCCGTACTGTCGCAGACCAAAGCACTGTCCGACATGGCGATTGCTTGCGGCACGAACGGCTGCAATTGAATTCGAACGGTATCCGGACGGATAGTACATCCGGGCCCATCCAAATGCCAAGCCAGTTGATAAAAACCCGTGGCTGTCAGTCCCTGCAGAAGGGTATTGAAGCTGCTGGAATCCAGCAAAGTAGGTGATGCATTGGGTGGATGGGCCACCACTTCCCAACGGCCCGTGAAACCTGAAGGTGGAGGATTGCCCGTCAAAAAAAATGCCGAAGCGGATTCGCATAAAACCGTGTCCCTTCCAGCATTTGGGAGGGGAAGCGTCCAAGAGTCGGGCGACAACAAGCCTACGACCGGATAACACCCCCACCACCTTGTGATTGGTTCCAGACCAGCCAAGCAGCCCTCTGGTTGGGCAATGGAAGGTCCCATCCCATCGTTGACAGCATCCATTGGCCCATTTCCCGGAGCTCCTGTCCCCCATGGAGAAACTGCAACCAAGGCATCGGCCCCGGCTGGACACCCTAAAGGCAAACCGTCGGGCATGTACTGTGCCAAATACATTCTCAGGTTTTGTGGCGTCAAGGAAGAGCCGATGATGGAAGTCCAAGGGATGGCTATTTCCATTTGGTGAACTTGGGAGGTCAACCCGAATGATGGAGAAAGGGAGGAGTCGGCCATACTCCATCCATTGGAACTGAAAACATGGAAGAAGTCGTATTGCGGGTGCAGCACCAACATGGCATTGATTCCTCCCATAGCAGCCACCGAAGGGTTCAATCCACCCCAACCCACAGGCTGATTGCTCATTGCCGCCCCTGCGAAATCCACATGCAAATACACCACGGAGGGTTGCTGATTGTCCCCACCCGATCTTGCCAAGTATAAAAATTGACTGTCCCAAGTGAGAAACCAGTCCGCCTCACCTGGCCTGCCACCCAACCTTTCGTCCGACTCCCAATCGCCATTGTTTGAACCTGGAACCGCTAGCGCACCGACCATTCCGTCGATAACCAAATTTCGTGGAACCGCCCCAGACTGCGTTTTTGCCACCGAAATCAAAGGTAAAAGCATCCACAGGCCCAACCCAATAGACCTGAACCCAGCCATTTCCCATGAAAGATTGAACAACACTCCCAAATATAACCACAAAGGACTTCCGCACGCACCGAGAAGTCTGACGCGTCAATGCCTATATTTGACCATGCGAACCCTTGTTTTGACCCTCATTTTCATTTCATTGGCAACCACTTTTTGGACCTGCAAGCCTCGGGCCCCACAAGTGAGCACGGGGGAATCCAAGGCCGATACTTTGCCCTCCAATTCCAACTGCAGAGGCCTGAACATCCGTGATTCGCAAGAAAGCCAACATCCCTTGGTCGGATACACCACCCACTTGGAAGGTGATTGCCTTAAGATGAAAATCTCCTACTCAGGCGGCTGCGAAAAGCACAGTTTCGGACTTTTTTGGGATGGGGTTTGGATGAAATCATACCCTCCCCAAGTGAATCTGAAATTGTTGCACAACAACAAGGGAGATGCTTGCGAGGCCATCGTGAATGAAATGGTCGCCTTCGATTTGACACCGCTTAGGGCAGATGGAGTGGGACAGGTCATCGTGAACTTGATGGCCGAAGGGCTGCCTTTGCAAAGGGCCAATTATACCTATCCTTGATTTTCTTGCAGCCTGTGGACTACGATTGGCGTAAGTGCTTGTGGACAAGCGGTGTCTGAAGCCGCGCCAGGGAACTCTATTTTTGGAACATGAACCTCACGCGTGTAGCCATTCTCATGGGTGGAAAGTCTTCCGAACATGAGATTTCCTTGATTTCCGCCATGAATATCACGGCAGCCTTGGACCGGAATCGGTACGAGCCTGTATTGTTTGGAATCAGCAAAGACGGCAGGTGGTTTCTTCAAGACGAGCAGGCTTTCATGGCCCAAGAAATGAACCCCAAAACGGTCAGACTCGTTTCTTTTGACAAACCCGTAGGTCTTGTCCCGGGTGCCCAGCCTCCCCATTTCATGGATTTGAAAACCGGTGAAATGCTGCCGGAACCTGCGGTGGTATTTGGTATTCTGCACGGCACAAACGGTGAGGACGGCACCATGCAGGGCTTGCTGCATCAAATTAACCTTCCTTTTGTAGGTCCGGATGTTGCCGGTTCGGCCGTGGCCATGGACAAGGATTTGGCGAAGAGATTGCTGAATGAGGCCGGCATCCCCAACGCACCTTTTGTTGTGTACCAAAAGCATGAGCGCTCCAGCATCAGTTGGTCGGAAGTGACCTCCAAACTTCAATTGCCCTTGTTCGTGAAGCCTGCGAGACAAGGCTCCAGCGTGGGGGTGAGTAAGGTCAAGGGTGAAAATGATTTCTTCAACGCAATTGATGAAGCTTTCCGTTACGACACCAAAATTTTGATTGAACAAGGTGTGGTGGGACGTGAAATCGAATGTGCGGTTCTGGGCAATGCCGAAATGGCTGGATCTGCAATTGGCGAGGTCGTGCCGCCGGAGGGTGGATTTTATGATTATGAGGCCAAATACATTGACGCCGACGGTGCCAAATTGTATTTGCCGGCACCAGGCTTGGACGATTCCACCATCCAAAGGGTACAAAAAATGGCCGTCAAAGCCTGCCAAGCCTTGGCGTGCGAAGGCCTCACCCGGGTGGACTTTTTCTTACAACCCGACGGCCAGCTCTTGGTGAATGAATTGAACACCTTGCCCGGCTTCACCAAGATTTCGATGTACCCAAGTTTGTGGAGATTGAGCGGCATCGCCTACCCCGACCTCATCCATCAGCTATTGCAGCTAGCCATTGCCCGTAAAGCAGAACAGGACGCACTCAGCACGCAAAAAGAGTTCTGACCCTTTCTATTGGGCTTATTTTCCTTCCTTCAGCCAGTCCTCCAATAAACTTTCGGAGGGTTTCACGTCTTCGCCGGCCTCTTTGCCCATTTGGATTGCCTTCCTCATCATTGCGATGGCCTCGTCCCTCCGGCCCAATTTGTGGAGAATGTAGGCCTTGGAATCTGATTTGTAATAGTTGTCCTGCACCGAGATGGATTTGTCAATCCACTTCAGCGCGTACAACAAGAGTTTTTCGGAGGAAACTTCGGAAGCGAACGTGTAGGCGGCATTGTTCAGGAGATTGTCGTCCATCTCATATTTGTGGATGAATTGATCCATCAATTCCGCGTACTCATCCAACTCACCTACCACACGATGGATTTCCGAACGTGTATACAGGATTTCTTTTTCCAAATCCGGATGCTTGAGCTCCTTCATCCTTTCCACCAAAGAGTCAGCCACAATGCGCCCCTCCATGTGGTCCATGTCAGCCTCCAAAATGGCATTCATCTCCAACCTTGACATCAAAATCTCATCGATGTTTTTTTCTGGGAAGGCTTTTTGAAAGCGCTTGCGGTGTTCGAATACATACCTCACCTCCGGATCATCGTGACCAAAAATGGAAACATCGAAAATTCCGAAATTCTCTGGCTTCAAAAGCTCCTCCCCCTGCATGTAGGGCCTGTAAATTGCGAAAATCGTATCGTTTTGATTTCCAGCAACGATGTTGTCCAACACATACTTTCTGATTTTGGCCAAATCAGGTTTTTTGGCTGCAAGAATTTCACGCTTCACATCTTCCAACGAAACGAATTGTGGATCCAGTAAACCCTGTGCCAGCTGCAACAACGGACCGGCTTCCAATGCACCCACACTTCTAAAGTGAAGATTTCCATCCGGACGAATGAATAACAAAGTCGGGTAGGCGGTGACGGTATATTGTTGTGCCAATGCCACTCCTTCGCCTTTTTCCATGTCCATTTTCACGTTCACGAATTTGTCGTTGAAATATTCCGCTACTTCGGGGTCCATGAACGCATTTTCAGCCATCCATTTGCATGGTTTGCACCAATCGGCGAATGCATCCATAAAAACCATCTTTTTTTCCTTTTCGGCTTTTTTCAAGGCCTCTGCCCATGTACCGTGCTCAAATCGAATCCCGGTTTGTGCCATAGCAGGGAGAACTCCCAAGGAAATGAGTGCAACTACGAAGAGTTTTTTCAACGATTGTTTCATGACATTTTGATGTTAGGTAGGGCTAGAAAGCCGCGCAAAGGCCACCTCAAACGAGACAGAACCCCATTGGAACGTTCAATTTACGGATTTTCTCCAAACCTTCCTCGCTTCATTCAGCGTGAGATGGGTGCATTTTCGGGCCATTTCAAGATGGGTGGGGCAGAACCATTCCACGTTCGGGGGATGACCAGTAAAGCCCGGCTGTTTCAAACGTTCGAGGTATTCCAAATCTTCGGGAGAAGGCTTGAATGTGAGCAAACCGCTGTCTTCACCGAACGGATTGAAACCTTCCCCACAAATTTCACAAAAAGGTGGCCGCATCCCCGAATTTAGGAGGAAACGCCACATCACGGGACCGGAGTATGTGTTTATTTTGCCGAATGCGAAAAACCATCACCGAAATCAAGGTCCGCGGATACCATGCCGACCTGTATGGACACGTAAACAATGCCCGCTACCTCGAATTTTTGGAGGAAGCAAGGTGGCAGCACTACGAAGGGGTCGTGGACATGGACGAATTCCGGCAAAATGGCTGGGCTTTCGTGGTGGTCAACATCAACATCAGCTACCGTCATTCTGCAGTGCCGGGAGAAATCGTGGAAATCGAAGTGGAAGTGAAGCAAGTCAATTCCAGGTCTGTGGTCATCCATCAATTGGTGCGGTTAAAGGGCAGCAACAAAACCGTAGCCGAGGCAGATGTCACCTTCGTGATTTTGGATGTCAACAAACAAGCGGTGCTTCCCATCGAAGGCCGTTTGCGTGAAGTCTTGGTGGATACGGCCGGTCCGCACGATGTCGCCTGAACGCCATAGACGGCTTGCTATTGGGATGGGGTTTGCTTTGGCATCCCAATCACGTATATTCGGATTGTAAATTTTTGCACTACCCATCATAGAATTTGAAAACCATGAAAAAACTGTACTTCGCTGCGGCATTGATTCTTGGCTCCTTGGCCTTGAAAGCCCAGACTTTTTCTGTGAGCGCCAACGATTTATACATCAATACCACCACAACCCAGACGGGTTACGCACAAACAGTTTTCACCAACTTGACCACCTCTACGGTGGATTTCCGTTATGATTTGATCACCGAAACCCTTGATCCTTCTTGGAGCATGCAGTTTTGCGATCCCAATTCATGTTTTGTATCCCCTAGGCAAACCGACGACTTCCAATTGGGAAGGGAAGGAAGCGCGATTTTCAAATTGGATATCGACCCCAACAACGTGCCAGGTTCTGCCATTTACCAACTCAAGGTGTACCCCATCAACACACCGTCGGAGGTCGACACCCTCACTTGGTACATCAACTCAACGGTAGGTGTCCAAGAAGCTGCTTTTGCCAAAGAAATCCAGATTTTCCCCAATCCAGCACAGGACCGTCTCCACATGTCGAGCAGCAATGGCGTGTTGTTGAAGGGCCAAGTGGAATTGTACGATTTGAGCGGACGCCAAGTAGCCTCTTGCGAAGTGAAACAGGTTTACGAATTGGAGGTGAATGTGGCAAATCTCAATCCTGGGATTTACACCCTTCGTTACTCCACCAACCAAGGAAACGTTTACAAGAAGTTTGTGAAGGCAAACTGATTGTGATTCCAATATAGAAAATGCCGGGGTCCTGCTCCGGCATTTTTTATGCCCGTTTGGTTCCTAGGAGGAAGCCGAATCCCATGCCACAGAGGCCTCCCACAATGTGGGCAAATTGGGAAACTTGGTCGGGTGTACCCAGGGCATGCAAAACTTCATTGCCCATGTAAAGGAGCAGAATCAGAATGAAAGTCAAGGGAATGGTGCCTGACTTGAGGTTGACCAAGGAACCCAACAAAATCATCATGAATACGATTCCACTCGCCCCTAGCAAACCGGTATCCCAAAAGGCCACATTCAGAACCCCGGTCACGGCAGCCGTGAAAATCATCATGAAAGCCAAATCCTTGGTGCCGTACTTTTCTTCCAAAATGGGTCCAATGAGGAGAATGATGGAAAAGTTCCCAACCAAATGCGCCCATCCATCATGGCCGGCTGCGTGGGACACCAGCCGGAAATAATCAGCGACCGCACCGAAATCAAAATGCCCTGTGCTTGCAAAAAATGCGTGGTTGAACCCAACAAAAATAGTGTCGCTCAATGCTTGAACCACCACGGCAATGACGGTGAAGGTTAAAACAGCTGGCGAGTTGAATGTGATGCGCATAGTTGATGATGTTAGCCAGTGGAAAATGCGTGCTCAAGCTCAACTTTTCTTGAACAAGTCGCGGGGTTTAGCCTCCTGTTGAGGTGTGACCTCGGGGCTGGGTTCGGTTTTTTCAGACTCTTGTTTTTGGACCACTTTCCCGTGCATGTCGAAGGTGATTTCAACTTGTTTGACACCCTGAAAAGCCTTCAAATCGTACAAGATGCCGTATTTGCGGGTAGAAACCTTTTCAACTTTTTCGGTGACAAAGTCAGGATACCATGTTTTGCAAAAAGCGATGGCAGAATCGGGAAGCATGTTCACGGGAATGGTTTCAGTTGTTTGAATCCAATGGCCTCCTTTGGCCTCGTACACGACATCGACCTGTGCGCCTTTAACCAGGCAACTTGCTCCGAAATGTTGCTCGCCGGCCATGAGCCAGACCACTTTTTCCGCTTCGTGAAACCTCAAGGCAAAATCATCCCGGATTTCCAAAGGAACCTGCTTTTCCTTGACGGGCACCTGTGCTGCTGCCGTTGCCGCAGTGAAGCAAAACATCAGGAGCGGGTAATATTTTCTGAGTTCATTGAGCATGTCCAAATTTGGGCAGGGAACCGACCATGGCCAAGGACCTGAATCCACCCTGCCACGGCAAATTGTAGGCATATGGATACAATCAAAGCCAAAATGGTGCAAGAAAGGCTTTCAATGCTGGCTTCCATGGTGGATTTTTGCAGGATGGATCCAATCTTGGGTATGACTGAAAAAAACACATTTGTATTGGGGGCCTCCGACAATCCGGACCGGACCTCTTTCACGGCCCTGCACATGCTCAGAGATGCTGGGGTACCCGTTTTTGCTTTTGGGTTGCGTCCGGCAACGGTGGCGGGAGTCACCATCCACACCGACTTGAATGCCATGGATTTGCCTCCCATCCATACTGTCACCATGTACATGGGTGCGGTCAGGCAGGCTCCTTTTTTGGACTTCATTCTCGGCCTCAGTCCAAGTCGAATCATTTTCAATCCCGGCTCCGAAAACCCCGAATTGGTCTCCCAAGCCCGAAAGCGAGGAATCGAATGCATCCAAGCCTGCACGTTGGTGATGTTGAATTTCGGGCAGTTCTGAACGCCACGGAAAGCGGAATTTAACCGGATTGTCAAGCGTAAGCGCATAAGCCATCATTCCTCCTTACCTTTGCGTCACAGGAGCAGCACATGATCCACCTAGACGAACGAATCGACAAATCTGGACAAGAACGGGCCGTCATTGTAGGAATTTACAACCGTGAGATTCCCCGTGAGAAATCCGAAGAGTATTTGGAGGAGATGAAATTGCTCACCCGGACTGCAGGTGCCCAGACCATGGGTGTTTTCCTTCAGAAAATGGACCACATCCACCCAGGAACTTACGTGGGCAAAGGGAAATTGGAGGAAATCAAGGCATTCATCGCTGAAAACGCAATCGATTTGGTCGTTTTTGATGACGACCTCAGCCCCTCACAAGTAAAAAACATCGACCGGATTTTGGGTGTGAAGGTGTTGGACCGTTCGGGGGTGATTTTGCACATTTTCTCCGAAAGGGCTCGAACAGCGCAAGCGAAAGCTCAGGTGGAATTGGCCCAACTACAATACATGTTGCCCAGATTGGCGGGTTTGTGGACACACTTGAGCAAGCAAAAAGGTGGTATCGGTCTGAAGGGGGCAGGGGAAAAGGAAATCGAAACCGACCGTCGTATGATTCGGCGGAAAATCGACTTGCTGAAGGCGGAGCTCAAAAAAATCGACCGGCAAAACATCACCCAACGGAAAGGGCGCGAAGAATTGGTGAGGGCTAGCCTCGTGGGGTACACCAATGCGGGAAAAAGCACCTTGATGAACCGATTGGCCAAGGCAGAGGTCCTAGCCGAAGACAAATTGTTTGCCACCCTTGACACCACCGTGAGGAAAGTGGTTTGGGAACAGGTCCCATTTTTACTCAGCGACACGGTGGGATTCCTGCGCAAGCTCCCGCATGATTTGGTAGAATGTTTCAAGAGCACGTTGGACGAGGCACGCGAATCCGACATCTTGCTCCATGTCGTAGATGTATCCCATCCCGCTTTCATGGAGCACATCCGGGTGGTCAACGAGACCCTCAATTCCATCGGAGCCGCCGAAAAGCCCATGATAGTGGTTTTCAACAAAGTAGATCGACTCTCCGAGGAGCAGAGACAAGGATTGGAGGCCACTTGGTTCGCCAAGGAAAATGCCCCTGCGGTGTTCATTTCCGCCGAAAAGAAAGACGGAGTGGACAAGCTGAGATCCATGATGCTCGACATGGTGCGGGGGCAATACAAAGACAAGTATCCCCATTTCCGTTTTGCGGAGAAACCAGATTACGAAAACCTTCAGGACTTGTCATCAGGCGGGAATTCAAAAAAGTCCTGATTGTCGTGAGGGGCAAGGATTTTTACCTTGTGATATCGATGATGCGTAAGTAATTTTATACGCTTAATTACGAGCAAATCGCATGCAGAATAGGATTGGCATTGTGTTGTTTTGGGTGCTATTGTGTGCACATGCCCTGCATGCACAAAGCGTTCGCAAATACAGCAATGAATTTTTGAAAATCGGTGTGGGGGCACGTGCTGCTGCCATGGGCAATGCCATGACGGGCATCACCGATGACGTGACCTCGGGTTATTGGAACCCTGCCGGTCTTGCCTTGGGCCCCCAAGCCCCCGAAGTATCCCTCATGCACTCCGAGTATTTTGCCGGAATTGCCAAGTACGATTACGTGGGTTTTGCCATGCCCGTAGGAGGCAGGAGACGTTTCGGGGTTTCGGTCGTTCGCCTAGGAGTGGACGACATTCCCAATACCTTGAATTTGGTCGACCCGAACGGCAACATCGACTTTGGGCGGGTGGAGACTTTTTCAGTGGCGGATTTGGCTGTCTTATTGAGCGTTGCGCAACGGGTGGATGTGCTAGGTGGCCTGGACATCGGAGCCAATTTCAAGGTTGTAAACCGTAGTGTCGGAAAATTTGCCAATGCTTGGGGATTTGGATTGGATGTTGGAGCCAGGTGGGATAAGGGCCCTTTCCAAGCAGGACTGATGTTCAGCGACATCACCTCAACATTCAACGCATGGACCTTCAACACCGAAACGTTTGAACAGACTTTTGTGCAGACAGGCAATGTCATTCCGGAAAACTCATTGGAAATAACGCTTCCATCGGTACGGATGGGTGCCGGCTACACGTTTATGCAGGACAAGGTTGTGGAAGTGTTGGTCTCGGTGGACAATGACATCCATTTCGACGGAAAACGCAATGTGATTGCCAACCTGGGCCCTGTTAGTTTCGATCCGCACATGGGCGTGGAAATTGGCTACCGAAAACTTGCTTTCCTTCGTGGGGGATTCAAAAACCTTCAGCAAGTAGTGAACGACAAGGGCAAAATGGCTTATTCGGTGTTTCCTTCCGTTGGAGCTGGTTTCCGCCTTAAGAACTTTCAAGTCGACTATTCGCTTTCCAATGTCGGCAATTTCTCAACCACCTTGTATTCCCACGTTTTTTCTTTGAAATATACGTTCAAATCCAACCGCTGACCGAAGTGGAAGTTACCTACACATAATCAAAATGCGTCACGCGAGCACACATAGGTCATGCTTCACAAACAAGAGGTTCCGATTGCTTTTGCTAATCGGAATTTTGAGTTTTTGGGGCCGTTTGGTACCTGCTCAGGCAATATTCGATTATGCGAACGGTTGGTACAGCCCCGGTCAATCCTACCTGAAGTTGCTCACTTGGCAGGACGGTATCTACCGAATTTCAGGCGCTGACATACGGAATGCAGGATTAAACTTTTCTCCTTCCGATATCCCCAACCTGCAGTTGTTTTTCCGCGGACAAGAACAGCATATCCATGTTGAATTGAGCGGAGGAGACTTGGCCTACCTGGAGTTTTTCGGCCTTCGAAACGATGGAAAAATTGACTCGTCCATGTACCGCGCCTCCTCCACCATGGCCCATGCACCGGACCTCCAACCCATCGAAAGACTCAGCTTATACACTGATACCGCAGCATTTTTCCTCACGGTCGGCCCTTCACCCGGTCTGAGGGTCACAGCATTTTCAGACTTCAACTACAACAGTTACAATCCCGAACAACACTTCAGGTATGAGTCCTACCACCACTATGAGCCTTACTCAGGTTCTTCGGTGTCCTGGAACAGTGGGGGTGGCAATCAATACGACATTTACCATGCGTTGAACTCATACTTTGTGATTGGTGAAGGGTATGTAGGGCAGTCTATGGCGTATAATTCCAACATCGGCATCCCGTTGTCGACTCCCCATGCAGCCAATGTGGGCATACCATCCACCTTTTCCTGCAGAATTTTTGGCCGCTCTTCTTGGAAGCACATCCTAGAAGTCAAAATTGATGGCAACAGGGTAATTCTGGACTCCATCAATGGCATTTACATCCGTACCCGAACTGCTGATTATAACCTCCCTTTGGGCAATGCGGTCAACGTGTTGTACAATCCCCTCGGCACCGAGAACAATTTCACTGACAACAACAACTATTGTTGGTCTTCCATCCGATACAGTCGCCTATTCAACATGGACGGACAAAGTCAAATTCGTATGGTTGAATGGCAAAAACAATCCAATGCCTACCTGAGATTCACCAATACTGGACCCGCAAGCGAGGTCATCGCCTGGGACCGCACCAATCACCAAAGGAGTATCGGAACAGGAAACGGAAACAACGTGATGGAAGTCGTTGTACCTGGCCGAAACAATAGGCGGGACATTACCGTCGCGGGGGGGGCAGGTGTGATGAGCCCCTTGGTTGCTTCACACTCGTTGTCCAATTTGTCTGACCCTGCTGAAGGGGCAGAGTTCGTAATCATCACCCACCCCAGCCTCCTCGCATCGGCCAATGCCTACAAGCAATATAGGGATACCTGCAGTGTCAACAGACTTTCGGCGAAGGTGGTTACCATGCAGCAAATCGTTGACGAATTCGGACATGGGAGCATCACGCCGATGGCCATCAAACGGTTTTGCAAATACACTTTGGACCAGTGGACCACTCGGCCGAAATATTTTCTGCTTTGGGGAAAAGGCCAATACGAAACAAGGAACCATCCTAACAACTTGGTAATGACCTTTGGTGACCCGGCCACGGACTATGAGTTTGTTTCCGACTTCGACAACCGGACCGTGAGCGTAGAACCGGAAGTCCCCATCGGGCGTGTTAATGCGTACAACGAACAAGAAGGGTACGCTTATCTGGAGAAAGTGAAAACCTATGAGCATACCCCTTGGGCCAGTTGGATGAAGAACTCGGTTTACCTCGGCGGCGGCAATGACACCACGGAACAAAACAATATTTTCTATTATTTGAATGACCAATACCGCCCAATTTGGGAAGGTGCTCCATTGGGTGGAACGGTCAATTACTACCAGAAGTACAACACGAGTGTCATCACCAACAGCAACTTCACCGCCACTCAACGCATCAACGAAGGAGCTTCCATCATCCACTTTTTCGGGCATTCCAGCAGCAACATCTACGATGTAGATATTCAGGAGCCTGTTTTGTACCAAAATTTCGGAAAAATGCCACTCATGGTGGCCTTTGGATGTTATGGTGGAAACTTTGCATCCAATGGCAAAAGTTTCGGAGAGCGTTTTGTCTTGCAACCGGAGAGGGGTAGCATCGGATATTTAGCCAATTCAACGGCGGGCTATCTTTTCCCATTAGGGAATTTTGGCATCCATTTTTATGGGAAAATGATGGGAAGCGAATATGGCAAACCCATCGGGCAAATCATCAAAGCAAGTATTGGTTCGTTTTACAATTCGTTCACAGACATGAACAACGTGAACCATTGCAAACAATTGAACCTCCAAGGTGATCCCTCCATCCGGATTTATTCCCCTGAACTTCCCGACCTGTCCATTTCCGAACCCGATGTCTTTTTTACGCCCCAGGGATTTTCCGCCTCCGACAGCAGCATCACCGCCAACGTCATTGTCAGAAACTTGGCCCGTGCTACGCAAGATTCCTGCTTTTTGGTTATCCGCCAAATGTTGCCCGGCACCACCAACTGGATTGTTCACCCACCTTTGAAAATCCCGCCTGTCAGTTCATTGGATACCTTCTCAATCGAAATCCGCAATACCTTCGGTGCCCTGATGGCAGGGATGAACATGTTTGAAATCCATGTGGATGCCACGGCTTTGATAGCAGAATACAGGGAGGACAACAACCGAATCACCACCAATGTGCTGATCCCGGGAAACACCCCAGCCATCCTTTACCCTCCTGAGTTTGCGGTTGTGCCAGAAAACCCGGTGAAGTTAGCTGCCTCTGCTTATGTGATGAGCAACCAGCCGGTTGTGAGGTATTATTATGAGATTGATTCGTTGCCTGATTTCAGCAGTCCTTTCAAACGGGTTTCACCTATCATCGTGGGCACAGCAGCCTACAGCGAATGGCTTGTGCCAGCGACCCTTCTAGACAGCGGAGTCTATTACTGGCGTGTGAGACTTGCAGATGTTTATCCAGCAACTTGGGCTAATTCTTCCTTCAAACACATTGTAAACCGCAGAGGTTGGGCACAATCCCGTCCGCCCCAATTCTTCAAAGACCCTACCGTCCAAATCGAAATGAACCCAGTCCAACAACAATGGGAGTTTGATCCCCTGTCCGTGGATTTGGCAGCCTACACAGTCGATTACGGACATGGTGTTTATCGCCTTGCCAATGGTGCATTTAGCAGCATTCTCCCCAACAATTCCAACTACAACGGCGTGTTGGTCACTCCTATCCGCCAGGCAGACCTGATACCTGCTTTTCAAAACACGACCTTTGGGGATTGGACCTATTACGCGATGCCGGACGCAGGGAATGATCTCACTGCCGTGGCTGCCACCATGAACAACGGCGACTACTTGTTGGTCGTAAGCGAAGGCGACCCGCGTGTAAACATTTGGCCCCAAGGCATGCAGGACCAACTTCAGTCCTTGGGCGCAGACATAACACAGCTGAGGGCCAGAAATCCCGGTCAAGGGTTCATTCTGTTATTGAGAAAGGGATTCCCCGGCCAAGCAATACAATTGGACAATCCCAATGTTTTCGACAACCAACAAAATCTTTGGCGATACGACCTCAGGGTGGCGCTGAACACGAACCACGACCGTGGCCAAGTGTCTAGCACAACAATCGGACCTGCATCTTCTTGGCAAGACTTTTTCTGGGATTGGAAAACTTCCACCAATTTGAGCGGGGATGACCTGAAGGTTTCACTTTACGCTTCCACCGATGGGGTGCAGGATTCACTTGTCCAGGTGATGCTTCCCGAAGGCACTTACGCGCTCAGCTCCATTTCGGCTGCAAGGTATCCGTACCTCAGGCTTGTGGGTCATTTCAAGGACAGCTTGGCGCGGTCGGCACCTCAACTGAACCATTGGCATGTGATTTATACGCCTGCGCCTGAAGCCATGATCGAACCGACTTTGGCGTGGAATTTCGACTCCGATACCTTGATCCAAGGAGAGAGCGGAAGTGTCGATTTCACGGTCCGCAACATCAGTGACTTCAACATGGATAGCCTTTTGGTGAAATTTGCCATCAGAAGAGCAGATCGTTCTAGGTTGGAATTGGGCACACAAAGGTACGCACCACTTCAGGCCAGGGCATCCGCCTTACTTCATCACGATTTCACCATTTCCGACTTGAGCGCTTTGGGAGCCGTAGCCTTTATCATCGAAATCAATCCCGACCGAGACCAACCCGAACAGTACCATTTCAACAACCTCTATGAGCACCGCTTTTTCATCCGCGAAGACATCATCCAACCGATTTTGGATGTGACCGTAGATGGAAAACACTTGATGAACGGTGACATCGTTTCACCTTTGCCTGAAATCTTGATTGAAGTCAACGACGAAAATCCATTTTTGGCCGTAACCGACACATCTTACGAAATCCACTTCGGACCCAAAACACCCAATCCGAACAATCTTCCCCGGGTGTTCATCTCAGGCAATGATGAAATGGAGACCGTTCCTGCTACCCTGCCGGCAAACAAGGCAAAATTGTATTTCAGGCCGGAGAGACTTGCCGACGGAGAATACACGTTGAGGGTCCAGGGCTTCGACCATGCAGGAAATGCTGCTGGTAAAACTGCCTACGAAGTCAATTTCAAGGTAATCAATGAAAGTTCTGTGAGCAATGTATTGAATTATCCTAACCCATTCAGCACATCCACTCGCTTCGTGTACACGCTCACGGGAGCAGAAATTCCCGAATTGTTCCAGATTCACATTTTCACCATCACGGGCAAGATGGTCAAGGTAATCGACTTGCATGAAACACAGGATGTCCGCATTGGGTACAACATGACAGATTACCAATGGGACGGCAGAGACATGTTTGGAGACTTGCTCGCCAATGGAGTTTACATCTACAAAGTCGTAACCAAATCAAACGGAAAGGAAATCAAGCTTCGGGACGAAGGGGTATCGGGGATGTTTGACAATGGGTATGGCAAAATGTACATCATGCGCTGATGAGTCCAAACTAATCAACAAACCAAGGATAGACCAATACCGATGAAATGGCATCCAAATAGGAATAAGATTCTCACAGCAGGTGCGATGCTCTTCGTTTGGATGTGCTCATTGAACCTTCATGGGCAGTCTGGCCACTTGTTTTTCAACGAATGGTATAACCCCAACCAACAATACGTGAAGCTGTTGGTGAGTGCCGATGGCCCTTGCAGGATTTTGAAATCTGACCTCCAATCGGCCGGTGTTCCCAATTTGGGTGGCTTGGTTGCCTCCAATCTGCAATTGTTTTATCGGGGCCGGGAAATATCCATTTTCGTTAAGGAAACCACAAACGGGGACTTGGACTACTTTGAATTTGAAGGCCGCAAAAACGACGGTGCGATTGATTCCTTGTTGTACAAAAATCCCTATGCCCCATTCAATGTGGACCCTCAGCAACAGCCCAATGTCCACAGTAGCTTTTTCACCGATACATCGGCCTATTTCCTAACATGGGATGCCGTTGCAACCCAACACCGTGGCATTTTCCTTTCCCAGAATTTTGCAAACCGAGCCCCATCCTCGAGTTATAGAAATCGTATCCAGTACGAATACAACACTTCCTATTATCAGGGCGGAGGCGGAAGGTCGGACGCAAACCATGTATTGAATCCGGATTACATCACGGGCGAGGGCTGGGTAAGCCAAGAGATTGAAACGGGGGATTTGCCGGATGCAATTGCCCGGATTGTGAGTTGTCCCGGATATGTACCCGGGGGAACGTCCCGCATGCGCGCTCGGGCTTTCGGCGTCAATGCTTCAGACCAACATGTTTTGCATATCTCACTTAACGGGACGGAGGTATACCGCGACACGACCACAGGAATCACGATTTCCACACGAGATTTTACAACCAATTTCAACCTCAGCAATCCCAATATCGTGGTGCGATTCCAGGCCTTGGGAACAGGAGTAAGGCCTGACAAACAGCGCGTTGCATGGTTCAGCATCGACTACGACAGAAGCTTCAATCTTGGTGGCGCATCTCGAACAATAGTCCGCGACTGGATGTCGTCAGACACGGCCCTGTTCCAATTTCTAGATGCTGATCTGTTTGATGGGGCATGGATATGGGACCCTATTTATAACCTACAGATTCAGGCTGACGTCTCGGGCGACACCCTCAGATTTTTGATTCCGCCCTCTTCACAGCCTAGGGACTTGTACATGTATACGGACAAGGCGGTCACCAAACCCATCATCCGTCCCTACAACTCCTTGAGCAACCTCAGCGACCCTGCAACCGAGGGAGATTTCCTGATCATCACCGACAGGCGGTTCAGCAACAGTGCCCAAGAATACGCACTATACCGCGATACGACTTTAGTGAACCGTAGAAACAGCAAGGTGGTTTATGTAGATGAAATCATGGACGAGTTCGGATACGGATCCTTGACACCCTATGCCATCAAGAATTTCGTCTATTACGCCTTGGAAAATTGGAACAATCCACCGGACTATGTCATGATTTGGGGAAAGGGCCAATACAGCCCAAGGCTCAGTAATCAATTCAATTTCATTCCTTCATTCGGAAATCCAGCAAGCGATTTTGAATATGTTTCCAACTTCAGGAGGGATACGGTTGACTTCGTGCCTTGGATTCCAATCGGGAGGTTGTGCATCATCAACGACCAACAAGGCTTGGACTATTTGGCAAAGGTCAGACAATACGAACACACACCCTATGCCAGCTGGATGAAGGACGCTGTCTTCTTGGGTGGAGGCCAAACCGTTTCCGAACAAGCTTCGATAAGAGACGCATTGGTCAACCGATTCATGCCCTTTATTGTGGGCCCACCACTGTCAGGCTCAGTCTATTGGTACCAAAAGACTGGAAACGGCATTGAGACCAACTCCACTTTGAGTTCCCATACCCGAATCGACCGCGGAGTAGGTCTGCTTCAATTCTTCGGCCATTCTTCAACGAACATTTTTGATGTCGATATCCTCGAAGCCAATCGATACACCAACTTTGGCAAGTATCCCATGATGGTAGCTTTCGGATGTCATGGGGGCGATTTCGTTCAAGCCTACCAAAGCTTCGGAGAGAGGTTTGTGTTGGAGGCAGGCAGGGGTGCAATTGCCTATTTGGGCAACTCCACCGAAGGGTTCTTGAACCAACTAAGAGACTACGGAAGGCATTTGCACCTCACCATGCAACTGACCCAATACGGCAAACCGATTGGTGATGCCATCGCCGAAACCATCAAACGTTACTCGGCTTCCAACAACGCACCTTTTCAAATTTTGGCCGCCAATCACTGCAAACAACTCAACCTCCAAGGAGATCCAACCATTACCCTGAATTTCCCCCAAAAGCCCGACTTGAGAATCCAAGAATCGATGGTTTGGTTTTCGGAACCCCTGAGCACTCAAAGCCTGAACCTTCCCCTGATGGTGTCGGTCGCCAACGATGGCCGCACCTTTCCAGATAGTTTTTTGGTCAGGATTACCCAACAACTTCCTACTGGTGTCATTGTCCGTCACAACGATACCATCATGGCTCCGGTGGGGCTATTGGACACATTGAGCATACCATTGCCTAACCGTGGAGGGATTGCATCAGCAGGACTGAACACGTTCACAGTCGAGGTTGATGCACTCGACAGTCTGGATGAATACAAGGAAGACAATAACATAACTACCATTCAAACCTTGATCCAAGGAGCAAGTCCGGCCATCGTTTACCCCTACGATTTTGCCTTGTTGGGCACCGATACGCTCACCTTGATGGTGGGAAGTTATTCGTTGGACAATCCCGCTCCCATCAGGTACAGCTTCGAAATCGACACGGTTCACACCTTCACTTCCGGATTCAAACAATCTTCCTCACCCGTTTTCGGAACCTCCGTGGCAGGGGGTTGGACTTTGCCATTCCGCTTGGAGGAGAACAAGGTCTATTATTGGAGGTGCAGATATACCGACCATTATCCCATTGAATGGGCCAAAGGCAGTTTCAAATACAAATCAGACCGTTACGGTTGGGCGCAAAGCCGCATGCCACAAATGGTTTTAACTGATTTCCACGGAATAGGACTGGACACCACCAATCGGCAATGGAGTTTCAGCAATCAAAATGTGCAAATGCATGCCTATATCCAGCCGCCCTCGAGTCGTGCAGCATACTTTTTTGGATCCAACTCTTCCGCTGGCGAACCACCCAATGGGGTGATGTTCACCTCCTTTGACCAATATACTTTGTTGTCCTCCGTGCAAGAAACACAGTTCGGCGATTGGAGATTTGCAGCCGCTCCCAGCTCCGGAGACCCCAACACCATTTTGGATGTGGTGAATCTCATCATGGAAATGAAGGAAGGGGATTATTTTCTGATGCTAACCAACGGAGACGCCAAGCTTTCCTTGTGGCAGGACTCCTACATTTCGGCCTTGGCCTTGGTGGGTGTGAATCCCCAAATCATTGCCGACATGGAAAACGGAGACAGGTTTTTGCTTTTTGGGAGAAAAGGAGGAGCAGTCGGTTCAGCCATCTTAATTACCGAGCCCAATGTGACAACGGGAGGTGAGAGGTATGACCTCTTGATGAATGTTGCGAATGCAACCGGTTATGGCGAAGCTGTTTCAACCCGGATTGGTCCAGCGCTGCAATGGGAAACGGTGAACGTTGAATGGCGGCCTCTCCAAACCGCCGAGCATGACACGCTCATGTTGGAAGTCCATGCCATCGACGACCAAAACAGGATGCAACTTCAATCATCCAACCTATCGGAAGGCATGCATTCCTTGCAATCCATCCAAGCACAGACCCACCCCTACCTCCAACTGACGGGAGAATTCGAGGATCGGATACAGAAAAGCGCCCCGCAACTTGACGTTTGGGAGGTTTATTACAGCCCCGTTCCAGACTTGGCGGCAGACCCAATTGTTGCCTCAGTTTTGCCGGATACCGTCGTAGAAGGGCAAATTGTGGAAGCAAAAGTGGGTTTCCGCAACCTCACACGGTTTTCTTCCGACAGCGTGGATATCAAGTTTTCCCTTTTGAAGTCCGACCGCAACACCATTCCACTCGGTCAGTTTCGCATGTCTGCTCTCTCGGGTTTTGAACAAGATACCGCCATCATCCGATTCCATACGGCAGGAAAAGGGTTGGAGGCAGGGCCATGCCACTTGGTTTTTGAAGTCAACCCAGGAGCCATCCAACGAGAGCAGCAGTTTTTCAACAACAAATTGCTCCTTCCGTTCCAAGTGGTCAAGGACACGAAAGGACCCATTCTGGATGTGACAGTGGATGGAAAACACCTGATGGAAGACGACTACGTGCATCCCAATGCGGAGATTGTCATTCAGGTAAATGACGAGAACCCTTACCTGCCTGTGACCATCAGCGACAGCACTTACATCATGTGGTTCGGTCCGGAGCGCACCTACAATTTCAATCCACAAATTCAGATTTCCAACGATATCAGGCTGAAAGGGACGCCAGGAAGACTTCCCGAAAACAAAGCCAAACTGATTTTCACTCCCGGACCTTTGGAAGATGGTGCTTACACCTTGGCTGTCCAGTCCAAAGATTTCAGTGGCAATCCCAGCGGTGCGGAACCCTACGTGGTCCACTTCAATGTCGAAAGCGATAAAACGGTATCGGAAGTTTTGCCTTACCCCAATCCGTTCTCAAGCTCCACCCGATTTGTGTACACCCTCACAGGAGATGAGAAACCTTACGTATTTGAGATTCAGATTTTCACCGTGACCGGTCGTTTGGTCAAAATCATCGACTTGTTGGAGATGGGGGAGGTTCAGCTGGGCCGAAACATTACCACCTATGCTTGGGATGGACGCGATGAATTCGGAGACCTACTGGCCAATGGGGTGTATTTGTACAAGGCCCGCATCAAATTCAAAGACCGATTCGGGGTGAAACAAATGGAGACCGGATTGGAGGATTACTTTAACAATGGGTACGGCAAAATGTACATCATGAGGTGAAGCCCGCCGGTTGGTTTAAAATCGTTAATTTCAACTTCAACTGGACCAGTCCAGCATCCATAACCAATTCAATTCAACTATGGCCCAATTAATCCGTGTTACCTTGGCCCAATCCGGACATGTGGAAACCATGATGTCGGAAGAAGTATCAGTCAACGTTCGCAGCATCGTTTTGGTGGAAGACTACCACGGTACATCCGAAGCACGCACCCGTATTCTGTTGGAAAATGGCAAAAGCCTTTTGGTGATCGAATCCCAGGAAGAAATTCGAGATTTGGCCAACTCCGCCAATGGGGTCCTCTGATTTTATTTGCTTGATTCATCCCGACCTTACCCCGCAGCGGTAAGGCTTCGATCCATATGCTCCGAAAGCTCCTGAAAATCACGCTAATTGTCTTTGCTAGCTTAGGCCTTTTGGTATTGATAATCATGTGGGCGTTGGACAAACCAATTCCCCCGGCAACTCCTGGGCCATCCGCTGAGGCATTGGCGCAAAAAATGGCAGCAAGCATCAACTTGAAAGCCTGGGACAGCCTCCACTATTTGGCCTGGGAGAGTGATTTTGATGGTTCGCAAATCGTGTGGGACAAACAATTGGATTGGGTTTACATGTCAAAAGGAGACAGTCGGTACTGGTTTGATTGCCAAAGCGGTCGCGGTCTGGCGGATGACCCTCATGAATCTGAAATGGATTCATCCGAATTGAATTCAAGGTTGGCAGCAAAGCGTAATTATTTTTGGAACGATGCTTTTTGGATTGCGGCCTTCACCAAAATTTTCGACCCAGGTGTCATCAGAAAAAAGACCGAGGACCCCGAAAACGCCCTGCTGGTCACCTACCAAACCGGAGGTGCCACACCGGGAGACACTTACCTTTGGGAATTGGATTCCAGCGGCAGGCCCATTGCTTGGATGGTTTGGGCCAAGGTGTTGCCCGTTGGTGGCTTGAGATTCACATGGGAGGATTGGACTGAATTACCGGGAGGTGCACAATATGCCAAAACGCACAAAGTGGCCGGCATCACATTTCGAACGGATAACGTAAACGCAGGTCCATCATTGGTTTCCATCCATCAGGACAGCTTGTTGTTTGAACCATTGGAAAAAATCATGAAAATACCCTGAGCACATGGACCCCAACAAGCGCAGCGATGTCAGAGTCGGCCAATTAGTTGCCATTGTTTTGAAAAAAGACCAAGCAAGCGGAATTCTCACTGAAGGAATTGTCAAAACCATCTTGACGTCCGCCAACTATCACCCGCGTGGAATCAAGGTCAAGCTTGATGATGGTCAGATAGGAAGGGTTCAGGCCATTTTGGAAGAAGACGATGAAGATGCCGATTTCGAATGGCCACCCCGGAGATGAAAACCATATCATGTTCCCTTTGTCACCCACAAACCGCGAGTAACACTAAATTTGCAGCTCCATCATAATCCAAGCATCATCATGCGTGATTTATTGATTTTCATATTCAAGATATTGTTGTTGGGAGCCACCATTTTCCTCAAGTATTTCATCCGCACCACGCATGAAATTCCGTTCGTAGAGAATGTATACCACAGTGGTTTGGGGCTTCTCATGACCCTTTTACTCTTGAATTTGGCCTACACGGTCATAAAATGGGTTTATACACGTCAGAACAAAGAAAAAAAGTCCGAGCACAAGGACAACATCTTGGTGGGACTGAGAAATATCTTCATCATCCTGTCTGCCGTTTCTACGGTGGTTGGCTTGTTTGGATTTTTTGGAATTGACATCAAAACCCTCCTTTCCACTTTGTCCATCGTCGCTGCTGCCGTGGCCTTGATCACACGAGATTTTTTGGTGGACTTGATGGTGGGAATTTACCTTGGATTTTCGCGAGATTATGAAATCGGGGACTATGTGAAAATTGGCGAAAAGCGCGGCAAAATCATGGAAATAGGTCTTTTCAAATTGAAACTTTTGAATGACGACGACGATGTGGTCCTTTTTTCCAATGCGAAGGTGTACGCCTCAGAAGTAATCAACTACACACGGCGGGACATCAGGATGATGAGCATCGATTTTGAAATCGATATTACACGAATCAGCAGCATCGATCAATTGGAGCGGGAGTTGGTGAATTCCTTGACGGGTTTCCGGGACTACATCGAAGCTGGGTCCTATTCGCTCAAAATCGTGGAGGTCAAACGCGACCATTTGGATTTGAAATTTCAATACCGCTTACGTGAATTGGACGCCGACATGCACAAAAGTATCCGCCGAAAAACCGTCCGGCAGGTCTTCAGCTCCATCACGAAACGGGAAAAAGAAGCCAACAGTTTGGATTGATGGCGCCCTCCTTATGGAGCAGCCTCCACAAACGCACGCAGGTCCTCAACCTGCTGATTGCTCATCCTTTCGGCCGTATAATTGGGCATGTACGGCCGGTGTCCCTGCGTGGAGTGCGTGCCATGACGGATGATTTCATACAAGGAAAAATATCCGTTGGATGCTATTTTGTTCCGGAACATGGTGAGCGACAATTTCCCCATGTCCAATTTCAGGTATTTGCTGGACCCTTGGGCACCATGACAGGACATGCAGCCTCTCACGAAAAGGTGCTTCCCGACCTCCGGATTTCCCTTTCTACCCACTTGATAGCCTGTCCGCTTGTCTTCCGGCGCTTCCACGAATGTAGCAGGAGACCCCAAACGGTAAAATGATTTCAACCAAGCAACCGCAGCGGGATCTGGCTTTCCAGTTCCTTGAAGGGATTTCAACCGCTGCCAATCCGACTCGGTCAAGGAGAGATCGCCCAACTTGAGTGAAATCGACCAAAAATAGGCCTTCATCGCATCCATTTCCCATGCTTCCAAGGCACGGCCCTGGCTACAAACGGTGGCGCACAAATTGATAGCACCTTCCAAGCTATGCCGAGCTGGTTTGATCCAATCGCCATATTTTTTTTCATAGTCCCCGTTGTACCAAGACTCCTTGTTGTAGGTGCCGTACATGGTTGTACCTTGAAGAAAAGGCAAATTGCGCTGCAGCAAGAATGTCAATCGGGCTTCGGGATCGGAAACACGCAAATCTGGGTCTTCCTTATCCATGAGATGGCAGTTGGTACAAGCGAAATACCGACTTTGAATCCTGCTACGTTTCCCATCCGGTCCGATGGCGTACCCCGTGGTTGCCAGATCACGCCCTCGCTGGATGTTTTCCGGACTCAAGTCATTGGGTTTGTGCGCTGGACTCGGCGCCCCCAAAGCCTCCAAAACATCACTTACCAAGGTCTCTTTGTTCCAATCATTGGCATTTCCTTGAAGCCAAGCCGTGCCCATCAAAATCCCACACAGGACCACGCTGGCTCCGATTACCAAAATGTTTTGAATTTTCATGGTTTCAGGATCGTGAAAGGAAATATAAACAACTGGCCGTAAATCTGAAAACGCGGCAGGAAGACCTCTCCAAATTCCTCAATGCGCCACCGAGACCTTAGAAGTCCAACCATATCCGCCTGGCTCTTCAATTTCCAACAGATAGATACCATTCGGCCACATGAAGGAAGGGATTTGTTTGGTCTGCAAACCTGCCGAAAATTGGGTTTCGTCTTGATAAATCATCTTGCCCATGGCATCCATCACCTTGATATTCCACGAGCCTGACATTTCAGGAGCCACTTGGACATCGAGGCGAATCACCTGATCGACTGGGTTGGACTTCAAAGACAAAGGATTGGGAACAGATGGCCGATGAACAGATACAGCTTGACTTACCTCAAGATCCAACATCACAGGGTAATGGTCGCTCATGGGCGAGAGGGCGGAGGCCACATTGGACGGGACTGAAGGATTGGGGGCGTAGGGGTTGCCCACCACACGATAGCTGGAAGGCACATATCTGATGTCAGCCGAGTTGTTCATGACCGAACTCGAGCACAAGATGAAATCAAAACGGTCGTCCAATCCTCCACCACTGCCGCAATCGCTACCAGAAGAACTACGGGTGGACTGGGTCCAAGCATGTTTTGCGTTGGTGTTGTTGGTCCAAGTGCCCGCCAATCCGATGGGGTCGTTCATTTTACAATCGACATCAGGATTGGAAATCATGTTTTGGTATGAGGTCTCCGAGCTGGAGTCAAGATTGAAATCCCCCATTACCAAAAAGTTTCCCGGACGATTCAAGCCACATAAATAATTCATGATGGCTGTAGTTTGGGCCGACCGGATGCTAGCATTGTCTGCACTCAAATGCACGACTACCACTTCCAACCAGGTGGTGTCACCTGCAACCAAGCCCGGACCTTTGTAGAAGAGCTTGTAATAATTGATGTGTCGAAAACTTTGTGGTATCACAGCTTGGCTTTTGAGACCAAGCTTTTGGCTGTTATAAAACAAACAGTTGGCAATATCCTGCGACCCATCAAAGGTGACTTGCGCCCGCTCATAGGCCGAGTTGATGGGCTTGAGGATGTTGTTCAGGATATTGGTTGCAGGGGCGGTCACTCCTTCCACCGGTCCGATTTCATTGACACCCAAAATGTCGGGTTGAGTGTGGTTCAAAATTGCTGAAAACCAAGAATTTCGCGCTGTGACACCCGTCGGGGTGCAGCCACCAATTCCAGATGCGCCATACCTCAACAGATTGTATTGCATTACCTTGATGGTGGTCTGAGCATGGACAGCCTGAGTGCCCCATCCCACTGCGCAAACAATCAGGGCAAACCATAGCCGAAGGAAGTGAGTTTTTTTCATGCTGCAAGTTACGCACTATCTTCACCCTACCCAACCTGAATTGGTCGGCCAAGTTTCATTCGAATGGTTTCCGCGCAATCATTCTCCTATTTTCTCTGAAGGGAATCAGCGGCGTCCCTCATGTAGAGAACATCTTCCTTGGTAACCAACGGCTTCCAATTCGAATCTTTCAAATAGGGCGAACCCTCGGGAGCACCGCGGGAGAAATCAACGCTTTGGGAAGAGTCCTTGGGAGCGAAAAACAACATTTGTTGCTGCATGATGAAGTGGTCGACGTTGTCGTAACCCTGGCTGCCGGCCTCGGCTTTGGTGGTACGTGACCCGCAAACAAGACATTGTCCATCCTCAACCGTAAGCGTCTTGTAACCGCACACCCTGCAAGTCAGGAGGTTGGAGGCGTTGTCGCTCAACGCCCCTACGGCAAAAAATGCCAAAACTGCCATAATCAGCGCGAAAATAAATTGGCCCATCCAAAAATAAATGGGGCGCCTTTTGATGGTCAGGTAATAAATGGCGGCTCCGATGGCACTTGAGGCCACCATCACCGGCATGCCGATGGAAAAATCTACCATGGCATTGGGAATCATGTAAAGACCCAGGAATAATGCGACGCCAACAGCCACCACCACCGACCCGATACGCCGGACAATGGCCTCGCGCTTTGACAACTTATAATCCATGGCTGTCATCTTTTTTCAAATAAATTCGTCGATAACGAGTGATTTCACCGTAGAGCCCCCAAAACCACAAGCCTCCAATGAGCGGTAAAACCGCGATGCTCAACCGATTGAATGCCACGGCGCCTTGTAGGTCACCATGGAGCAAATGCATACAACCACGGGTAAGCCCTTGAGAATAATGGCCACTTACCCCTATCCATTCGAAGACGGAAATGGAGCTGCCGGCATGGTCGAAATAGTCGGCAGGTAGGGATAAAAGCAAAATCGGAGCAATGATCATTGCTCCGATTTTGACAATTCTCCAGATTTGGAGGGAGGTAATTTTAGAACTTCTCGTCATAATCACCACCCTTTGGCTTCAAATCGCCTGTGATGATGCGGATGAGGTCGATCAAGGTGAGGATACCACAGAGACCGGCTGTGAGGAGCTCAAGCACTCCAATGCCAGTGTGTCCGAGGTAGAAACGGTGAATACCCAGGTAACCCAAGAAAATGCACAACAACAAAGCAACCAACTGGCTCTTTGCAGCTGTTTTGGCAGGGTCGTTGGTTTTCATTTCACGCTTCATGGCTTTTTCAGCAGCCTTTACCGCGATTTTCTCTTTGAGGGAGAGCTCGCGGGGAGCCGACACGGAAGGAGCCTCGGTAGCTTTCACAACGCTTGCGGATGCAACCACAGGAGCAGCGGCAATCGCTTCAGCAGCAGGAGCCTCTACCATCATCGGAGCAGCAGCTACTTTTGTTTGGGCTTCTTGACCTTCAGCGCCGCGAGCAGCCATGAACACCAATCCTGACACCGCCAAGCAGGCCACGATCATGATCTTTTGAACTTTTTTCATTTCTTTAAAAATTAATTGGAGTTAAGAATGCAACACACCAATATACCCGATTAATTGAAAAATCCCACACCGTTCAGACAATTTAATGCGGCCGAGTCACCACAAACAATTACAAAGTGACAGTCAGGAAATAGCCTTTGGCCTTTGGGCATGGCAACGTAAGTTTGCACCATGGCTATGAACTCCGACCGCCTTCAATCCGCATTGGACCTGCACGAGCGAGGATTTACGCCTCAGGCGCTGGAAATCATGGATGACTTGGTCAGGATTGAGCCCCAAAATCCCACCTACAGGTACAACAGGGCCATTCTCAGGAGTGAAATGGAGAATGAACAAGGCGCGATCGAGGATTTGGACGTTGCAATCCAACTGCTACCCCAAAACGCTGATTTGTACCACGCAAGGGCACTGTCGCGCAAAAATTCGGGGGATTTGAAAGGGGCTGTTGCAGACATGGATTTGGCCATTCAACACCTTCCCTCAGACCCCGATAATTTTTTGTTCCGAGGCAACTGCAAACTCGACCTCAAAGACCGAAGCGGGGCAATTGCCGATTACACGGAGGCCATCCGGTGTTTTCCGGAGTTCATAGCAGCTTGGTACAACCGTGCCTTGGTATATGCAGCAAGGAAAGATTATTTTCCGGCCATCCGGGACCTTAGCAAATGCATCGAACTGGAACCTTCCTCCATTGATTTCTTGTTGGAAAGGGGACGACTGAACATTCAAGCGCTGGAGTTTGAAGCAGCCATCCTGGACTTCACACAAGCCATCCATCTAAGGCCAAATGAAGCATTGCTTTACCTTTACCGCGGACACGCCCAAATGCAGGCAGGTCTTACCATTGAAGCCGTGGAAGATTATGGACGCTCCATCCGTTTCAACCCCAAATTATCGGAGGCCTACCGCTTCCGGGGTGCAGCGAATCTTCATTTGGGACTGAAAGCAGATGCATGTTCGGACTGGAAAACGGCTTCTGAACTAGGTGACGCAGAAGCACAAAGATTCTGGACTGCGCATTGCAATTAAACCAAACCAGCTGCCAGCAACATGGGATTGTGGGATCCATCCAAAGAAGATGAGCGGGAAGAGAAAAAACCTCGCTTCCTTCAAGACATTGCGGTAGCCTTGGTGGTATTGGGTTTGTTTCTCATTTACTTAGTTCTGGAGATTTTCGTTTTCTAAGAAGCAGAAGGGGCCCGAACAACTGCCGTGATTTTACTCGTATATTTGTGCCATGCGCCATCTAATTTGGGTCGTCTTAATCTGCAGTTTCGCATCTGTCGCACAAGGTCAAAGTGCGGCCCAAAAACCCTTGCGCGTGGGTATGGGCCTGATGGGCGCCGGATACAGGGGGGATCTTGCCGTTGGCGAACAAGCCTATCATCGATTCTATCCGGGTTTGGGCATTTCCTTGCAGTTTTTATCAGAAAAGCTGATTTCCCCTCAACTCAACACGGGATTCGGGAAGTTCGTAGCCCAAGACCGTGACCTTCCCGCAGTGGAAGGTGTGCAGCCCAATACTTTCGTATCTACGCCCTTTTTCTTTGTGGATTTCCGCCTCAAAGCCCGTTTCCTCAGAGCGCGCAGATGCGTACCCTATTTGAGTGCGGGCATCGGCATGCTTGGATACACCCCCAAGGATGTAAATGGCAACAACCTACTCGACAACGTCAGCACCAGAGAAGAAGGAGAAATATACGGTTCCATCACGGCAGGATTTCCGTTGAGCGTGGGTCTGGAATTGCGGATGAACCGTCTGATGGCACTCGGATTGGAATACACATTTCGTCCTACTGGCTCGGACTACCTCGACAATGTGGGTTTGCTTGGCTACAAAGAAGGAAAGGACAAATTACACAGTCTGATGTTGTCCCTTTATTTCACCATCGATCCGACAGGGACCATGCGAGAGTTCAATCCTGTCCGGGGCCGGGACCGCAAATAACCTCCTTTCATTTCCTTTCGGATGTATTGAGGGCCTCGAATACCTCATCCAATTTTAGGAAAAACTCCTCCCCATATTTTCGTTCGATGGCACTTTTCAAAAACTTGTACACTGGCACTTTCAGTTTGGATCCCAATTCACATGCGGGAGCGCAAACACTCCATTTGTCGTAATTCAGGGCATCCAACTGCATGGCCTTGAGGCGGTTAATCCGAATGGGGTACAAATGGCATGAAATGGGTTTTTGGAAACTGATTTTCCCTTCTTTCCAAGCCCGTTCAATTCCGCAGAGTGCAACGCCTCCTTCAAAAATCGTGTAAACGCATTCTTTGCCATCCACCAAAGGAGTTTCATAGTCCCCGTCTTCCCTCACCCATCGTCCATCACGCTCCAATTGTCGCTGGGCATGCTCGGGTAAATAGGGAAGCACTGCCGGATAAATCTCATCCAGTAACTTGGCTTCGTCGACCTCCAAAGGGGCTCCAGCATCTCCTGCAACACAACAGGCTCCTTTGCAAGCGCTAAGGTCGCACACGAATTTTGCCTCTCGCAAATCGTCACTGACCAATTTGTCATCGATTTGTATCATATCTCCAACCCTTTCACTTCAGGAAGCTTTGGTATCTCCTTCCCATTGAAGTTCAACAACTGAAATCCACACCATCGGCCTCCTACCGAATGGATGAAGCCGTGGCGCTTGAATTGCAATGCCTCAACTCCGTGGTCAATGGCCCACATCAAAAGGTCCGAAGTCGGAACGCCAAACTTTTCCTGAAGTAGTTTCATTTCCTTCCAAAGGTCCAAATCCCAATTTCCGGCCAAACTGTCGGTTCCCAAGCAGATCTTGAGCCCAGAATTTCTAACGGCTTCGAGGGGAGGCAAAGACCCGTGAATGAAAGCATTGGCCGAGGGACATAAAACCGCAAACCCTTTTTCACCGAACCGAGCCGACATCCATTCCAATTCCTCTCGGCTTGCTTCAGCCAAATGGACCAACAATGTGTTGCAATTGGAAGGTTGGTTTTCGAGCAAGAAGTGAGCCGGAGAATGACTTTCATGACCCGGGAAGGGGGCTTTGAAGCTGCGAAGCATTTCCATGAGCGGGCCCTCCAAATTTCCAAACAGAAGCCGCTCCTCGGCTGATTCCAACACATGGAGGCTTTGAGGCCATTCCCGGATGGATGCATAATGCTGGACTTTGTCGCGTAAGGCCTTGGATACAGAATAGGGTGCATGCAGGGTCAGGGAAGCTTGTCCGAATTGACCCACTAAATCCATTGCCCCGGTAAAAATCTCATCCGAACGGCTAGAATCCAATCCAAAAACCTCCACAAAAGAATGGAATTCCATTTCGGGAAAGGATTGTTTGGCTTTCAAGGAAGCGATGCCATTTACGATGTCGCCAACGCCCATGACTCCGCGGGACCTCATGAAACGACACGCATCCACAGCAGCTTGAACTGGGACCTCTTCTTTGAAATTCCCACGAATACCTTGTAAGGCCATGACAAATCCTGCCATGCCAGTTCCGGTAGGTATGCCACCTCGCAAATGGCTCAACTCCAAATGGCAATGTGCGTTGACCAGTCCCCCGAACACCAAACCCTTCAAATGCATTCGGGCCTCATTCAGCCTCCCTTGTCCAATTTCAAGGATTTGGCCATCCGATGCAACTTCAACCCATGCGTTGGCAACGATTTCACCCATTCCTGCATACAGGAAATCCATGGTGTAAACGTCTGTTTTTGATTTGCCACTGGCCATGATTCAAAGATAGCAAAGTCCGACACGAGGTAGGAGGCATCACGGCCTGCGTCAATTTCGTACTTTTGCATTCCATGCAGGTGCTACCCAACATCCGAAGCTATGAAGTCCAACAACTCAAGGATTGGTTGAAGTCCGTCGGTGAACCCGGATTTCGAGCAGACCAAATCGATTCTTGGCTTTGGCAAAAGGGAGTGGCTACCTTCGCAGAAATGACCAACTTGGGCAAGGGGCTTCGAGACAAGCTAGAAGCGAGCTTTTCGATTGGCAAACTACGCGTAGACGACGAGCAAAGAAGCAAAGACGGCACCATCAAATATGCGTTCTCATTGGCCGACGGCAATTTGGTAGAGGGCGTTTTGATTCCTACGGATTCTCGGATCACGGCATGCGTCTCAAGTCAGGCTGGATGTTCGCTGACCTGCAAATTTTGCGCGACGGGGTATTTGGACTTGAAAAGGAACTTGTTCGATTATGAAATTTTCGACCAAATAGACCATATCCGGAAAGCGGCCTTGGAAGCTTACGGTCGACCTCTCACCAACATCGTGTACATGGGCATGGGAGAGCCCCTTTTGAACTACAGGCAAGTGCTGCGTTCGATAGCGAGGGTCACCTCTGAAAAAGGCATGGGCATGGCCCCCAAACGAATCACGGTTTCCACGGCTGGGATTTCCAAAATGATCCGCAAGCTGGGTGACGACGGCGTCAAATTTGAATTTGCACTATCACTTCATGCTGCAAACGATGCGAAACGGAATGAAATCATGCCCATCAATGAACACAACAGCCTGGAGGCTTTGGGCGACGCATTGAAACATTTCCATTCCTGCACAGGCACCAGGGTCACCTACGAATACATCATTTTCGAAGACTTCAACGATAGCCTGGAAGACGCGGAGGAGCTTTTTCAATTTTGCCAAGTGGTGCCCTGCAAGGTCAACATCATCGAATACAACCCCATCGCGGAAGCAGGATTTAAAAACACATCTGGCAATAAGATGCATCGCTTCAAAGAGTACTTGGAGGCAAGAGGAGTGATTGTGAACGTGAGGAGGTCCAGGGGGCGCGACGTAGACGGAGCTTGTGGTCAATTGGCACTGAAGAAGCATTGAGGCCTAGCTACCCAATCTCTTTTTGAGGCCTAGCTGAAAGTCAACATAAAATTCCTATTTTTGGTCTCCATCACTTGCATCATGAAGACGACTTTGCTTTGTGCCATTGCGGCCTTTTTGTTTGTGAACACTGCCTTCACGCAATCCAAAGTGGCACCCATCGAAAAGAAGCCACTCAACGCTGAAGAGCTCAGCAAAAAGAAATGCTATTACACCATGGAGGAGGCTTTGGCGACCCCGTTGGATGTCTATAAACTCTCCTTGGCCGGGACAAAAATGGACTCCTTGTCCGAAGACATCGCCCAATTCGTGAATTTGCAGGAGTTGAACCTGAACAATTGCGGATTGAAATCAATTCCGGACACCTTGGGCACCCTCACCAATTTGGAAGTCATCAACCTCACCAAAAACAAATTGCGCACCCTCCCGAAGTCGTTCCGTAACCTTCACCACTTGGAAACTTTGTATTTGGGTAAAAATCGTTTCACGGAAATTCCTGTTTGGATTGGTGGCGTTGGAAGGCTCAAAAGATTGGACATCTCACGGAATCCCATCACTCCTTTGGAGCTGAGCAACATCCGTACGTTGCTTCCCAAGGCTGAAATCACCTATTGAGGCAACCCCTTCCCCGGTAATCCCATGGTCCGGATTGCCGATTCAAGGTCATCCCGACTATATCCCTTCCTGTAAAGTTTTTCAAGCAGCTGATTGTATTCATCCTCGTCCTGGGGGTTCAATCCTGATTTTTCCACCCATGCAAGGGTTGTCTCCACGTATTCCCCTTCCTCGATTTCGGCTTCCAATGCCTCATTGATCAGCTCAGACGGGATTCTTTTCTCCATGAGCCCCTGACGGATGAGCCATTTTCCCCAACCTTTCATCCGGAACTTTCCCCTCACGTAGGCACGCACAAACCTCGCTTCATTCAGGAATCCTTCCGCTTCCATTTCACCCAAGAGTGAGTCCCATCGGTCACGGCTGACATTCAACCGATAAAGCTTTTGCTCCACCTCGAAACGGCTTCGTTCTTGATAGGCACAAAATGATCGAAGTTGGTCCTGGATAGACCGGTTTGATTTGGCCATGTTCAAATTTAGTTTGAATTCCAGTCCTTTGGCTTTCTTGGTACTGTTACTTTTAAATCATTCAAATTCAACTGATTTCCAGCCATATACAACAAAACCTAATTGATGGAAAGCTGCCAAATGATGTTACTTTCTGTTACCTTTTTCCATAAAACACCTGAATGCCCCCGATAATTTTGTTGCTGAACTCAAGAGGTAAAGGAATCGAAGGCGATGGATATGAGTACGCAAACTTGGGGCAGGGGCCTTACGGGAAATTTGGGCAAAGGCAGTTGGCAATTACCCCTAACACAGCAATTATCAGAAAAAAGTGACAGCCAATCACAGCCCTTGGAATTACGTTTAGATCGGATTCGCCGATCCGACCAACAGCCGATTGCCCCTAGGAATACCCTTGAGCGGATTTCGGCAAATAAACTCACCGATGTGGAATTGCTCGCACTGCTTCTTGTAGCCCCTAGGATGGAACAAGGTGCTTTGAAGATTGCAGAAAGTGTCATCCAATTCACGAAGGGCGTTCGGGGATTGTCTGATTTGAGCTTGCGACAATTGTTACGAATCAAAGGCTTGGAAAGGCAGGGCGCATCAAGAATCATGGCAGCATTGGAATTAGCAGAACGCATCCACGGTCCCCACCCACAAGCCCAAGCAGGTGAAGGGCCGAGGTTTTTCGCCGAACTTCTTCGACCGACCATATCGGAGGACACCGTTGAAACGATGCATGTTTTTTTCCTCAATCAGGCCATGGGCATCATCGCCGAAAAGGAAGTGTTCAAGGGCGGATTGAATCGGGTCATCGTGGACGCAAGGGTCATCTTCCGGATTGCCCTCGAACTTTCAGCCACCCAAGTTATTTTATGCCACAACCACCCCTCCGGAAACCTTAAGCCGAGCGAACCGGATTGTGCCTGCACATCCAAGGTCATAGAGGTAGGGAAAATTTTGGAGATCCCGCTGGTGGACCATATCATCATCTCTCGAGAAGGCTATTTGAGCATGAAGGCAGAGGGGTTGATGGATGCTTTGGGCTCACCAGATTGGTCATGGCCCACGGTTGAAAGAATCATCCGCAATGCTCGAGGAAACCGATGGGTAAGCGCTTCAAAACCTCAACGAACCATTTGAAATCCCACTTTTCAAGCCAATTGCGTTGCCAAAAAATCATCGCATTTGGCGTAGTCCATATGGCCGCCGTCTTCCTTTACCAGCGAATCCAAAGCAAAAGCGAACGGCTTACCCAAGGAGGAGGAAATCAATTTTTCAGATTGCAGCTCCAAAATCCACTTAGACTCATCCTGCGCCAAATGATGAATTTTTTGACTTGCAAGCAATTCAGATTCAGTATGCTTGAGATAAATAAGCGTATTGGGCACCAATCCCAAAGCCTCGGACATCCAATCCATGGCCAAGGCATCAATTTTTTCCATTCGAATCACCAATGGCATCGAGAGCTGCGCGAGGTGACCCAAGTCGTATCCCTGAGGAATACAAGCCAAGCTACACTTGGAATCAACAAATCGTTGGGAAATCTCATCGGCGGTTTCATGCTCAAAAACAGCAATTCCGTTGGGACCACTGACCCAATCCAAAATTTCAGCCACCTGAGAGGGCTGAAAGTGTTCCGCCCCACCCAATTTAAATCCAAGCCATTGAATGCCCACTGCAGCACAATAACGCGCATCGTGCAGGTCCAAGACATCCATCACCGTCCAGATTGTTCCCATCATTTTTCGCAAAAGTAATGAATCCATGAATAATAACCCCATTCAAGTCATCCAACAGCGACATGTCCGCCCACCTGGCTGGAGCCCTTCCCGAGGGTGCCATTTGGGAGCCACAGCGCCACCAAAAAAGCTCAAATTCGGTCAAATTCAACCAAATAACATCCGAAACGGTCCCAACAAACCTGCCGGATTTTTGGAATTGCCGCATTGGCGAATCAATTATCTTTGTGGAATGGACAAGAAACGCTTCAAGCGATACACGGTCACCGCGGCACTTCCCTATGCCAATGGCCCCCTGCATATCGGGCATTTGGCGGGAGCCTATCTACCCTCGGATATCTATTGCCGCTACCTAAGGTCGCAAGGAGAAGATGTGGTTTACATTTGCGGCACTGATGAACACGGCACTGCAATTGCAATCAAGGCATTACAAGAAGGCACCACCCCGCAAGAAATTGTAGATCGCTACCATGTCCTGATCAAAGACACCTTCGAGAAGTTCAACATCTCATTTGACCACTTCTCTCGTACCTCCAACCCCATCCATCACCAAACCGCCCAAGAGTTTTTTCTGAAGTTTGTGGGCACGGATAACTTTCAGGAGGAAGTGTCGAAGCAGCCTTACGATGCAGTTAAGGGGGTGTTTCTTGCCGACAGATTCATTACCGGAACTTGCCCGAATTGTCAAAACGAAAGAGCTTATGGCAACCAATGCGAAAAGTGCGGCAAGGACCTGAGTCCGGCTGAATTGATTAATCCGAGGAGTACTTTGTCCGATTCCATCCCGGTTTGGAAAGAAACAAAGCATTGGTACCTCCGACTCAACAAATACCAAGATTGGCTCAAGACATACATTTTGGATAACCATTCCGAGTGGAAAACCAACGTATTGGGTCAATGCAAGGCTTGGTTGCAAGAAGACCTGAAGCCTCGCGCCATCACAAGAGACCTGGATTGGGGGGTAAAGGTACCCTTACCCGGTGCGGAAGATAAAGTCTTGTATGTTTGGTTTGATGCCCCAATTGGCTACATCTCAGCCACCAAAGAGTGGGCTGCCCTACATCAGACGGATTGGAGGCCATATTGGCAGGACGAGGACACCAAATTGGTGCACTTCATCGGGAAGGACAACATTGTATTCCATTGTATCATTTTTCCTTGCATTTTGAAGGGACATGGCGATTACATCGTTCCTGACAATGTTCCCGCGAATGAGTTTTTGAATTTGGAGGGAGAAAAAATCTCAACCTCCCGCGATTGGGCAGTTTGGATGCATCAATACTTGGAGGATTTCCCTGGAAAGGTCGATGTGCTCCGGTATGTGCTCACTTCCATTATGCCCGAAACCAAGGATGCGGATTTTACTTGGGCGGACTTCCAAATTCGAAACAATAAGGAGCTGGTCGATACGTTTGCCAATTTCATCAACCGGGTCAAGGTGCTCACATTGAAGAATTTTGAATCCGTACCTGCCAAGCTAGCACGGAGGGAGGAGGAAATTGTTCTTCAAGAGGCCATTTACGCTTGCGTTCAGAAAGCACAAGGATGCATTGAAAATTACAGGTTCAAAGAAGCATTGAATGAAGTGATGGAAATTGCCCGGCTCGGGGACCGTTATTTGAGCACCAATGAACCTTGGCACCTCATCAAATCAGACAAAGCACTTGCCGGCCATGTCCTGAATGTCGGTTTGAATATTGCTTCCGTCCTGGCAGTTGTTTGTGAACCATTCATGCCGGATACCAGCAGCTCCATATTTAAGATGCTGGGAATTCACCCACTGAAATGGAATGAGTTGAATGGCCTTGACATGGTGGCCTCAGGAGGTGTATTGCATGACATCCCGCACTTGTTTTCCCGAATTGAAAACAATGCCATAGAAGCTCAAGTAGAACGTTTAAAAAACAGAAAAGCGTCCATGGAAGCACAAGAACCAACCGCTAAACCCTTCAAATCGCACACCAGCTTCGACCAATTCCAACAAATGGATATCCGGATCGGAACCATTCTCGCAGTTGAAAAGGTAGAAAAATCCAAAAAACTCCTGAAACTACTGGTGGACCTCGGTTTGGAAAAACGTGTTATTTTGTCTGGAGTAGCCGAACATTTCGAGCCGGATGATTTGGTAGGAAAACAATGCACCGTCCTTGTCAATCTCCCACCTCGCGCCATGATGGGAATAGAATCCAACGGAATGGTGTTGTTCGCAGAGGACAACCAAGGAAAATTACACCTCCTCAACCCTGGAAATCACATCGACAACGGGTCTACAGTAAATTGACGAAAACATGAGGCTGGAGGAAGAAATCAAAACCAAAGGGTTTAAAAGCGAGTACCACAAACTCAGCATCAACCTCATTTACACCTACAATTGGCTTACTGCAATTTCCCAAGCAGAGTTCGGTCTCTTTGGAATCACCATGCAGCAATTCAACATCCTTCGGATACTTAGGGGTCAGTACCCGACCCCTTGCACCATTCAACTGCTCAAAGCAAGGATGCTCGACAAGCAATCCGATGCCTCCCGATTGGTCGATAGGTTGGTGGCAAAGGGACTTGTTCAACGAGAGCCATGCACCACCGACAGAAGGAAAATGGACGTTTTGATTTCCAAGAAAGGCCTTGATCTTTTGGAGGAAATCGATCCTGTTATGCAAAAGTTGGACGATACGCTCTCAGGACTTTCTGTTGAAGAAGCAAAGACCCTAAACGATTTGATGGACAAAGTCAGAGACGGAAAGCCAAATTGAAGTAGACATGTCGTCATTGTCTTGCCTCAAAAAATAGGTGGCTTGAGACTCGTTAGGTAGTTCCAAATAAACTGGAGACGCTCAAGGCTTAAGAAGAGAATTGATTTGCTCCAAAACCTCGGGACTATCTACCTGCTGACGGGGCTTAAAAGAGGTAATCAAGGTTCCGTCGCGGCCAATCAAATATTTTTGGAAGTTCCAAGTGACATCAGAGTCCATTTTGCCGTTCAACTTTTGTTGCGTCAAAAATTGGTACAGTGGATGCTGATTCTTGCCCACTACGTCAATTTTAGAAAACATGGGAAAGGTTACCCCAAACTTTGAACTGCAAAAGGATGCGATTTGCTCGTCTGTACCAGGCTCTTGACCCATGAAATTATTGGCCGGGAAGCCTAGCACGACCAAACCCTCAGCAGATTTGGCGTTGTACAATGACTGGAGGTCCTCATACTGCGGTGTGAGTCCGCACTCGCTTGCAACGTTTACAATTAAAACCACTTTGCCTTTGAACTCCTCCAAAGAAACCTGCTTGCCTTGGATATCGGTCATGGTAAATGAGTAGATGGTCTTTTCCATAGATGCTTTTTGAGCTGAAACTTGATTGATTAAAGAGAGACAAAAAAGCACCAAGGTGGATGCTTTGGCCAAAAAGGAAATAAGATTCTTCATGTGCGATTCACTGTGAGGACTAATTACAAATACCAATAAATGCTTCAATTGTTCGGCTTCGCTGAACGGAAGTGAACCAAAAATACTTGAGATGCTGGTAAAAACATACGGTAGCGCTGTTTGCGGGGTGGATGCATACACCATTGAAATGGAAGTAGACTTAAGCACCCCATTTGGCTTTGCCTTGGTGGGCTTACCAGACAATGCTGTCCGCGAGAGCAAGGACAGAATCATGACCGCCATCAAAAATGTTGGATATGAATGGCCCAGGCTGAAATTGACAATCAACATGGCGCCAGCCTCGATCCGAAAGGAAGGAGCCGCTTTCGATTTGGGTTTGGCAATCGGAGTGTTGGCAGCCAGCAGGCAAATACGTGCCGATGAAATCGGAAAATACATGATGATGGGAGAGGTTAGTTTGGATGGAACCTTGAAGCCGGTGAAGGGCGTGCTGCCAATGGCTGTTCAAGCAAGGAAAGAGAAATTCAAGGGAATCATTTTACCAGCTGAAAATGCCTTTGAAGCCGCGATTGTCAACAATCTAGAAGTAATTCCAGTCCAAAATCTGCGAGAGGCAATCGGATTCCTAAATGGGAGCGGTCCAATTACACCCGTCACCCAAGACACCAGACTGATTTTTGAGAACGCACGGCAATGTTCAACAGTGGATTTTGCCGATGTCAGCGGTCAAATCATCGCCAAAAGGGCCTTGGAAGTAGCAGCTGCAGGCGGTCACAATGTGATCATGGTTGGACCACCTGGAGCAGGAAAAACCATGTTGGCCAAGAGAATTTCAACCATACTTCCCCCCTTGACGACAGCCGAGGCGTTGGAGTCAACCAAAATCCACTCCGTTGCAGGCAAATTGGGAAACCATGCCACCCTGATGGCTCAAAGGCCCTTTAGATCGCCCCACCATACCACATCAGGAGTTGCGCTTGTCGGAGGTGGCGGCATTGTTCCTCAGCCTGGAGAAATCAGCCTTGCACACAACGGTGTTCTATTTTTGGACGAGTTTCCGGAATTCGATAAAAGAGTATTGGAGGTGCTGAGACAGCCACTCGAAGATCGAAAAGTTACTGTTTCACGGGCACGCTTCAGCGTAGACTATCCGGCCAATTTCATGCTCTTGGCCTCCATGAATCCTTGCCCCTGCGGATTCAGCTCCCATCCCGAAAGGAGATGTGTTTGTTCACCCATGCAGGTCAGTCGTTATTTCTCAAAGGTCTCCGGACCGATGTTGGACCGAATCGACATTCACGTGGAGGTCCAACCGGTCAAATTCGAGGACATGATGAGCGGACGACGTGGCGACCCAAGTGACACCATACGGCAGCGGGTGGAAGCAGCCCGGGAAATCCAAGCCCGACGATTCCAAGCCTACCCTGAAATCCACTGCAATGCCATGATGAGCTCTTCCATGGTGCGAGAATTTTGCCAAGTTGACCAAGCCGGGGCCAACCTTTTGGAGTTGGCCATGAAAAAACTGGGGCTATCGGCGAGGGCGTATGACCGAATTCTGAAAGTGGCCAGGACCATGGCAGACCTGTCGGATTCGGCCTGCATCAACAATTCACACCTCGCTGAAGCCATTCAGTTTAGACTCCTTGACAGACCAGCGTTCGTGAACCCAAACGCCGCAGCATGAACCCTTCAACACATTGTAGGCTTGATAGGTCGACAGGTTGAAAACTGCCTGATGGCATCTGCACCTTTTTATGGAAATTGCATCACCATGCTATTCAAAGACATCATCGGGCAATCCAAAGCGAAGAACTCATTCTTGAAGATGATTGCGGAGCAACGCCTCGCCCACGCGCTGATTTTGAAAGGCAGAACTGGAATCGGAAAATTGGCATTCGCAACTGCAATTGCCCAATACATCAATTGCGAAAATCCAGGACCGACAGAATCTTGCGGATCTTGCGGCTCCTGCTCGAAAATTTCCAAGGGTATCCACCCCGATGTAAGGTACATATTGCCGATTGTTTCCTCTTCCAAAGAGACAAAGCCGACTTTGTCAGACGACTTTTTCCCTCAGTTCAGAGAGTCTTTTTTCGGCAATCCCTATTTCTCGACCCAAGAGTGGATTGCTCAAATGGATGGTGAAAACAAACAGGTTGGCATCAAAATAGCAGAAATCAGAGACCTCAAAAGGCGGATTTCTCTGAAGGCGTTTGAAGCCAATTACAAGGTCGTCATCATTTGGAATGCCGAGAAAATCAACAACGAAGCTGCAAACGCCATGCTCAAGCTGCTTGAGGAGCCCCCAGAAAAAACAATCCTCATCTTGACCGTCTCCGACACCGGCCAACTGCTTACTACCATCAACTCAAGGTGTCAGAGGATTCAAATGCACCGCGTGGAAGACGCTGAAATAGCCGATTACCTACAACATCACCACCAGGTTTCTCCTGATCATGCCCTTCAATTAGCGCAGCTTGCAGATGGGGACGTCTGCAAGGCAATCGAATTGGTGAAGGAGGCCAACCGTTCCGTTTCCGAGTTATACATGGCTTGGTTGAGGGTCTGTGCACGTGGAAACTTTGCAGAAATCCAAGATTGGGTCGACATCCTACTCAAAGAGAACAAAGAGTTTCAAAAGATGTTCTTGGCCTATGCTCTACACAAGCTCAGGGACTCCCTGTTGTTTTCCTTCCAATCTAATCAGACAGCATCTGCTACCCCTGAGGAGAGGGATTTCTTGGAGAAATTCGCGCGCTTCGTCAATTTGGGCAACATGACCCAGATGACCAGATTGGTGGATGACGCACTTTACCATATCTCAAGAAATGTCAACGCTCAGATGGTCTTTTCGGTATTGTCGCTTAGGTTTAATTCTCTCTTAGGTGGAAAAGTCTTAATTTAAAGGCCTAGACGTTTTCGCTCTTTCAAGTTTTGAAATTCACGCATTGACTTCCTCCAAGTAGGGTTCAAACAACAACCCAAATCGTCTTGAAACTTGAGGAAACAGCGTTTCACATATATAAATCTATTTTCTTATGGGGTGTGGTTCATGCAGCTCGGGTTCATGCAGCACCGGGGGATGTGGGGGAGGTTGTAAGTCAGGTGGTTGCAACAAACTCAATACATTTGACTGGTTTGCCGGCATGCAACAACCGTCGCTTGGTGAAAGCGACAATATTTTCGAAGTGCGTTTCAAAAACACGCGCAAGCAATTCTACAAAAATGTAAACGCCTTGCCCCTCATCACAGGGGACTATGTGGTTGTTGAAAGTGACCGTGGATTTGATGTGGGTCAAATTTCTCTAGGTGGAATCATGGCTCGCCTTCAAATGCGTAAGCGGAAGGTAAGAGCAGATTCCGACAGGGTTAAAAAAATATTCCGGAAAGCATCCAAAGAAGACGTTGAAAAGCTTTTCAAAGCCCGCGAAAGGGAACAACACACCTTGGTAAGAACCCGTGAAATCATCCGGGACCTTGATTTGGACATGAAATTATCGGACGTCGAATACCAAGGAGACAACACCAAAGCCATTTTCTATTACATCGCCGATACACGGGTCGACTTCAGGGAACTCATCAAACGCCTGGCCAATGAATTCCGGGTCCGGGTAGAAATGAAGCAGATTGGTCTGAGGCATGAATCGGGACTTGTGGGTGGAATTGGGTCATGCGGGCGGGAACTTTGCTGCACCACATGGCTTACCGACTTCAAAACGGTATCCACCGCAGCGGCCCGCTACCAAAACCTGTCCCTCAACCCAATGAAGATTTCCGGACAGTGCGGCAGGCTCAAGTGTTGTTTGAATTTCGAATTGGACACCTATATGGACGCCTTACGCGATATCCCTAAAGTGGACAAAATCGATACTGAAAACGGAGTGGCATACCTCCAGAAAACGGATATTTTCAAGCGGGTCATGTGGTACAGCTACCAAGGCGATGCCGCATGGATTGCCGTCCAAGCCGACAAAGTGCGCCAGCTCAACGAGATGAATAAGTCAGGAATCAAGCCTGCCTCCCTTCAAGCCCTTGATACGGAAAGCGACCAAATCAAGGTTGAAAAGGCAATGGATTTCGTTGACGTGGTAGGTCAATCCGTTTTGAGGGAAGACCCCAAGCGCAAGAAGAAAAAGAAGAAGAAAAAAAGTCCAGGCAACAACGAAGCCTCCAGTCAGGGACAGCAACGGGCACCACAAAACAATTCTCAATCCAACCGTCAAAACACCAACGGAGACGGCAACAGAAATCGTCAGGAAGGTCGCAACCAAAACCGCAACGATAGAAGAGGCCGTGGACCTAAACCCGACAACCGACAAGGCCCAAGATCCGCCAATCCAACCTCCAAGCCCAAGGGTGACAACCCACCGCAAGCATGAGACTCATTTTGTTGTTTGCACTCCCAATCCTGAGCCTGTTTTTCCAAGCATGCGAAAGCCCGCTTGCATCTGTCAATAAATCGTTCGACGACGGATGTTGGCCCATCCAGGACACTTTGGAAGTAGAATTTGATAACAAAGACACATCTCAGGTGTACAGCCTTTGGTTTCCGTTGGAAGTGGAGGCTGAAGACTATCCGTACAACAACATCCATTTGAGGGCAGCCATTCAGGCCCCATCTGGCTCTACCACCGTGATTCCGGCACGATTCGGATTGATGGACCCAACGGGGGAATGGTTGTCGGAAGATGTTGGAGAGCGGGTCGGGTTTCAGTTGCTGCTTTCATCAGGACTGAGATTCAACCAAAGTGGCACCTATTCCATTGCCCTGTACCATTTCATGCAAGATTCCTCCCTTTGCGGAATTACAAGTGCAGGAATAACATTGGAAAAAGCAGAGCCTCAAGCTCAGTGACCTGACACGCCTGACCTCTCTACGCCCAAAGCTGGAAGAATCCGCTCCAAGGCCATGCCCCTTGAGCCCTTGACCAAAACCCATTTACTGCCTTCAAGCATGGAAGCCGCCACTTCGGATGCCTCATCCAAGGTGGCATAAGCAACGCCGAATCCACATTCCAAAACTGCGGCCACCATTTCCTTTCCCACCCCCAACAACTTGCCATC
>Ga0068872_10000072_pt1 | contig 78641 bp, 69 predicted proteins | sample NOAtaG_7_FD_66441 | JGI IMG/M metagenome (GOLD analysis project Ga0068872, IMG submission 66441) | Freshwater lake microbial communities from Lake Erie, under a cyanobacterial bloom - NOAA_Erie_Diel1S_2200h metaG | ecosystem: Environmental > Aquatic > Freshwater > Lake | place: USA: Ohio, Lake...
CATAGCTTACCCATTGTCAGTTCGGGGCTTATTGCGACAGAGACCGAATCAAGGTTGTCATTTAAAGTAGGCGGTGTTATCAAAAATGTATTTGTAAAAGAAGGCCAGTCAGTGACTAAAGGCCAGTTGCTAGCGTCCCTCGATTTGACAGAAATTGATGCGCAGGTGTCTCAAGCCAAAAATAGCTTGGACAAAACAAAGCGTGACTTAGAAAGAGGACAACGTCTTTTTAGGGATTCGGCTGCAACTCTGGAACAGATTCAGAATCTACAAACTGCAACACAAGTAGCAGAGGAGAGCTTTCGAATTGCCTCTTTCAATCGATTATATTCCACTATTCACGCTACAAATTCTGGAAAAGTAATTCGAAAATTTTTGAACGAAGGAGAATTAGCCACTCCGGGAACACCCGTGTTGGTTGTGAATTCATCAGCACAGAATGAATGGATTGTTAAAATTGGATTACCTGACGTAGACTGGGTGAGAGTAAAGCTGGGCGATGACGCGAAAATCTTTGTTGATGCTTATCCAAACGTAACACTAGATGCGGAGGTCCAAACAGTTAACGAAGGGGCGGATGCATTGAGTGGACTTTATCAAGCCGAAGTCAAAGTTAGCCCCGGCAAATACAAACTCGCTTCTGGTCTTTTTGCCCGAGTAGAAATTCTTCCAACTACTAAAGTAAAATTAAAAGGTATTCCAGTTGAAGCGCTGGTGGAAGGATCTGGAAAAAATGCATATGTCTTTGTGGTAGGGAGTAGTAAAACAGCTGTGAATAAGATTCCTGTTCAAGTTGCTTATTTGAATGGTACACAGGCATTCATATCAAGTGGGCTTGAAAACGTGCAGGAAGTAATCACCTCAGGCTCGGCCTTCCTCACAGAGAATTCAGTTATTACCATCAACCAAAAATAAGTAGCCATGCGGATCGCTGAATTTTCGGTTAAGAATTATCAATTCACACTAATTATTTTCGCGCTGTTATTGGCTATGGGTTTGAATGCCCTATTGAATATGCCACGAGCCGAAGATCCGGAAACAGAGTCACCCAGTTTTGCGGTGGTAATTGTTTATCCTGGGACAAGCCCGGTGGACATGGAAAAATTGGTGGTCGATCCGGTCGAGAAAAGAGTAAATGAATTAGATGATATCAAGCGTGTTACGGCCAACGTGAATGACGGACTTGCGGTATTTCGTGTTGACTATAAACATGAGTCGAGTGTAGAGGAGAAATACCAGGAGATAGTGCGCGAGGTAAATGCGTTGCGTGCAGAGCTGCCACAGGATATTTATTCGATTACGATTCAACGTTTTTCTTCTACCGATGTAAATATTTTACAGCTCGCACTGATTTCAGAGACTGCTTCTTTTCGCGAACTGGAAAAGCAAGTTGAGTCACTTGAGGATCAGTTAGAAAAAGTAAAGAATCTTAAGAGAATCGAAACGTTCGGATACCCTGAGCAAGAGGTGAGGGTCGATTTGAATATTGAGAAGATGGCGCAGAATCGCATACCTGTCAATGCAGTATTGGGTGCATTGCAGAGCGAGAATGTGAACATTCCGGGAGGGCGCATACTAATGAACACTCGCACATTTAACGTGAAGACTAGTGGTGACTACAAAGATTTAGATGAAATCAAGAACACGGTAGTGTATTCCATCAATGGAAAAATCGTCTACTTAAAGGACATTGCTAACGTAGAGAGTTCGTATCGCACGGAAACTCATATTACCCGATTGAATGGCCACCGGGCTGTATTGCTCACCGCCAGCCAAAAAGACGGCCAGAATATTTTTGTTGTAGATGAAAAAGTGACGCCCATTCTGGAGCAATTTGAAAAGAGTTTGCCCACCAATATAAAAATGGTCAAGAATTTTGATCAGGCAAAAAGTGTGGAGAAGCGACTCAAGCGCTTTGGCAAAGACTTTATCATTGCGATTCTTTTGGTTTCTATCACGTTGTTACCATTAGGTACCCGAGCAGCCATCGTGGTGATGATCTCTATTCCACTTTCCATTTTTACAGGACTTTTCCTACTCGACTTATTTGGATTTACAATAAACCAGTTAAGCATTGTCGGATTGATTGTCGCGCTTGGGATTCTGGTGGATGATTCGATTGTCGTTATTGAGAATATCGAGCGTTACCTACGTGCTGGGAAGACAAAACGCGAGGCTTCCATCGAAGCCACCAAGCAAATTGGGTTGGCCGTATTGGGTTGTACAGCAACCCTGATTCTCGCTTTCTTACCGCTTCTTTTTTTACCAGAAACCGCAGGTGATTTTATCCGCAGTCTTCCGATGGCAGTGATTCTTACTATTATCGCCTCGTTATTTGTATCGTTGACGATCGTGCCATTCTTGGCTAGCCGATTATTAAAAACACATACATCAAAAGAGGGAAACATTTTTTTGCGTGCGCTTAAGAAAGGTATCAGCGGAACGTATACCCGCCTGCTACATTGGTCGCTCCGCCATACGTGGGCTACACTAGCCATTACGGTCGTATTGTTTGTTGGTAGTTTAGCTCTTTTCCCGATGGTCGGTTTTAGTTTATTTCCTAAATCAGAGAAGCCCCAGTTCTTGATTAATATCGAAACTTCTAACAGCACTAGTATTTTTGAAACCGATAAAGTAGCTCGGTATGTGGAAAGCGAGTTAAAGAAGGAAGAGGATGTTACTTATTACACCACCAACGTTGGAAAAGGTAATCCGCGCATTTATTACAATGTTATCGCCAGAAGCGAGACAAGTAATTTTGCGCAATTCCTGGTTCAACTGAATGATTTATCTCCTGACGAGAAAACACGACTTATCGATAAACTTCGGGCAAAGTTTGTCAGTTATCCCAACGCACAGATTGAGGTAAAGGATTTTGAGCAAGGACCACCGCTGGAAGCACCTATTGCCATCCGAATATTTGGGGAGAATTTGGACTCGCTGAGAAGCATTTCTATGAGAGTAGAGGAGTTGATCAAGCAGACCGAGGGTACCATTTATGTCAACAATCCTTTAGCCAATCAGCAAACTGATTTACATGTGAAAATCAATAAAGAGAAAGCGGGTCAATTAGGAATAGCAATTGCTGACATTGATCGAACGATTCGCTTGGGAGTGGCTGGCCTTAACGTGGCAAAATTTACACCCAGTGAAGGCGCTGACGAAATCAACATCAATGTAGCACTTCCGAAAGAACAGTATGCTACCTATGATGTGTTTAACAAAATTCAAGTCAATTCCATTACAGGTCAAGCTATTCCTTTGCGGCAGGTAGCTAGTATCGAGTTTGAAACTTCACCCAACTTGATTCGTCATTTTGACAAGGCTCGCTATGCCACGGTTACATCATTTGTCAAGAATGGATTCCTTTACGAAAACGTGACAAAAGAGGTAGTTGAGAAACTAGATTCATTTTCTTTTCCAAAAGGGTACTACTATGTAGCCGCGGGGGAAGTTGAAAATAAGCAAGAATCGTTTGGTGGCCTCGGTACAATTATTCTCATTACCATCTTTGGCTTTATTGCTGTTTTGGTGTTGGAGTTTGGAAATTTTAAAAGTACACTTATCGTATTGTCAGTGATTCCGCTGGGAATCATTGGCGCAATATTCATGTTATTCTTAACAGGCAATCCCTTGTCTTTTGTAGCGGTGGTAGGTTTAATTGCACTTGCCGGAATTGAAGTAAAGAATTCTATACTACTGGTCGATTTTACACATCAGCTCCGCGAACGTGGCGTTGAACTAAATGAAGCTATAGAAAAAGCCGGAGAGATTCGTTTTGTACCAATTGTGTTAACATCACTTACTGCTATTGGCGGTTTGATTCCACTGGCGATTGAAGGGAATCCATTGTATTCGCCACTAGCGCTTGTGATCATTGGGGGTTTGATCAGTTCCACTTTGCTTTCTCGATTAGTGACCCCGGTAATGTACAAACTACTTCCTCCAAAAGTTGAAGTGTTAGGGGAAAAACCGGGAGATATTCCGTTGGAATAAAATAATTGAAAATTCAAAAATCAAGGTTTAAGATAACTCGATCTCAAATTTTGAATCTTGAGTTCTGAACTTTGTATTCTTACTGTTTTTTACCCTTCTCGCATTTGTTGGTGGTACATGAGGGGTAATGCACAAGACTTCACCAACGAACAAGATGAATGAGGATTTGTTTTAGTTGAACTTGAATAACAGCATAAATGAGGATTGATAAGAGCACACATCAAAAAAATGTTATTGGCCGGGACAGCAATTGGTTTGCTTGTTGGTGGAGCCGCAGCGCACCGCCTGCACGCAACACCAACAAGGGCAAATTTGTAACCCACATCCCATAATTGATTTTACCGGTGAAAAACCAATTTATGTTGGAACATTAAACCTTGGAATTAAATTCTAATTGAACACGCGTTTAAACAAATTATTATGAAAAACAAAAGTTACATCATCTTAAAAGTCCTATTCTCTGGATTCATGTTGTTTAGTGCTCTGGGAGAACTTACGCTCAATGAAACGGTTGTTCAATCGATGGTATATATTGAAATGCCAGTCTATTTACTTTATTTTCTTGGCGTCAGTAAGCTGTTAGGAATTATTGCACTTTGGTATTCACCTTACAAATCTCTTCGCGAATGGGCTTATGCAGGTTTTATTTTTGACTTTTTAGGCGCGATTTATGGATTCATTGCCACTGGTCATCTAGTTTTTCCTGATATTGTGATGGCACCAACAGGTCTGTTTCTTTGTATTTTGACATATTATTATTGGAAAAAAGGCGATGTTTTGGTTGAACCGATAGGAGCTAGATAGAATCTATTGCCAGTACCAAACCCCCCTCTGGCGCAAGTGTCCCCACACCTATCTGTTTCAAGCATCCCGCTTGGAGGCCTGAAATTTCCTTTTGTTATTGTTGGTCTCCCGACCAACAATCTTGTTGTCTCATTCTTCGCAGAGTCTCCGTTTTCGGGACTCTGCGCAAACACAAACTGTGCGGTAAAACCCTAGTTGTCGTTGGTCAAGATATTTTGTTATTGTTGGTCTCCCGACCAACAATCTTGTTGTTGCTGAAGGACAGGACATTTCAGATTTGGAAGCGGAATTCTATGAGCATTGATTTAATACACGAGTGGTTCTTCGAGCAAAAGTTTGAGTATCTTCACAACAATCCTTGCCAGCCGCATTGGCAGCTGGCAACACTATCTGAAGATTACAAGTATAACTCTGCAAGTTTCTATGACACTGGTGAAGACAGATTTGGGTTTCTTACGCATTATTCAGAAATTTAAGATTGTTGGTCGGAGACCAACAATAACAAGGTCGTATGCAAAAGATAAAATAAGAGGCTTTCAATTGTTTAAAGTTTATGGAAATAACCCTATTAGGTTATATAAATTCATTGATTCAAGTAAATCTCAGTTCATCGATAAAGATTTAAAAAGTTAATACTATTTATGGCTATGCACTTAAGGCCATTTTTGATGATGGATCAGAAAGTGAATTGAGCGAAATAATAAAAGTAGAGTATTGAGAGGGGAAAAACCGGGAGATATTCCGTTGGAATAGAATAATTCAAAATTCAAAGTTCAAGATAACTCGATCTCAAATTTTGAATCTTGAGTTCTGAATTTTGTATTCTTACTGTTTTTTACCTTTTTGCGATAAGCTTGCCTTTGTTGGTGTTGCGGCTATGGTCTGGAGGACAGGTTCACCAACAAACGAGATGAAATTGGATAACAATATAAAATAGGATTGATCAGCGGATACTTTAAAAATATTATTTGCTGGGCAGCAACTGGTTTGACAGATTTGGGTTTCTTACGCATTATTCAGAAATTTAAGATTGTTGGTCGGGAGACCAACAATAACAAGGGTTTCTTACGCATTATTCAGAAATTTAAGATTGTTGGTCGGGAGACCAACAATAACAAGGGGCACTTTATCTGAAAGGACGCAGAGTCCCCGAGGCGGGTGACTCTGCTGCGAAGGAAAGGTGCTAGAGGAAATGGAACAGATTACATCAATTTTGTAATTTTTGAAGAAAGCACAGTTTCAAAATCATTAAATAATTATAAAATTATAGATTGGAAATGAAAAAAGTGTTAAGTAATCTAGGTAATGGCCAATATGGCTATATACCTCTTCAGGACTCTTTAATTAAATATTATAAAACTGAACCGGAAGGTTGGCTTTCTTTTGTCAAAGATTATGTAGATGCCGCATTGAACATTAAAAATGAAAAAGATTACGAAAAATATTTAGAAAATAATTCTTTCTTAAAAATGATAACTAACGCAGGAGGTAAATTTGATTATTTAGAAATCCAGCGATTTTATGAAGCTCTTAAAAAATCAAAGTACAATAAAATGTTTGATGATGATATTTTAAGATTTATTAGTTACATAAGGGGATTAAGTTTTTTTGATATAATTGGTTATGAATTAGATAGAGATAATCCTGACTTAGATGAATGGTTTAATTCAAAGAATGCCTTCAAATATGGTTTAACCGAAGAAGAATTAAAAAATGTCTATTCAATGATGGATTTATTGCCTTTAAAATACGGAATGAATGCAATTAGAGGGCAATTATTAAAAGCCAATAAAAGAATCTGGTAAGTGAGAGTTTTCCCCCGCCCTTGTTGGTGTTGCGCGCCCCTAGTTGTCGTTGGTCAAAATATTTTGTTATTGTTGGTCTCCCGACCAACAATCTTGTTGTTGCTGAACGACAGGACATTTCAGATTTGGAAGCGGAATTCTATGAGCATTGATTTAATACACGAGTGGTTCTTCAAGCAAAAGTTTGAGTATCTTCACAACAATCCTTGCCAGCCGCATTGGCAGCTGGCAACACTATCTGAAGATTACAAGTATAGCTCTGCCAGTTTCTATGACACTGGTGAAGACAGATTTGGGTTTCTTACACATAATTCAGAAATTTAAGATTGTTGGTCGGGAGACCAACAATAACAAGGGGTTTGATTACCTCAAAGCCAAAGGGCACTTTATCTGAAAGGACGCAGAGTCCCCGAGGCGGGTGACTCTGCTGCGAAGGAGTATTGAGAGGGGAAAAACCGGGTGATATTCCGTTGGAATAAAATAATTCAAAATTCAAAGTTCAATGTTCAAGTTGCCCTATCTGAATCTTGAACTTTGAATCTTGAATTGTATCACCTTCTTGCGATAGGTGCTGCCAGACAACTCTCAGGTATCTTGAACGCATTCACTAGGGGCACAGCTTCTTGCCTTACATCCCAGCAAAGTTGATTGACGAGTTTTCGAACGGCTTTTGTCTTGGCCCCTTCCATATACCCGCTTTCTAAATACCACCCTTTGTTCTTTTCAATGTGTGACAGCGCGAAAAGTTGGCATAACTTCGTGAGCACTGCTTTGCAGCCCGCGTCTTCTGTTTGACTGACCTGCTCAATGAATTTTTCGAGAATCACTCTTTCAACATGTGCCAATCCTACTTCGATGAGATGATGCTGACTTACATTGAACGCATCAAAGGAATCCATGCCACCTTTAATATGTTTCTTTAGTCGTTGGGCCGCAGAAATGAGTATGTCTCGCTCGCGATGTCTAAATGCCTCTAGTTGAAATTCAAAATCGAGCAGGTGCTCGTCATTGGTATTACCTGTAAAGAACGGGTTCAACTCGGATAAAGAGGAGGACGCCTGCTCAGCAACAAAATTGAGTATGCCAAACATACCCATGTTGCTGAACTCCTGTTTGAATTCTGTTAGCCTGCTTTTTGCCACCAGTTGCAACAGAACTGTGTTATCACCTTCAAAAGTAGTGTAGATGTCAGTGTCGTTCTTCAGTCGCTCAATTCTATTTTCAGAAAGGTACCCTTTGCCACCGCAAGCCTCTCTACATTCTTGTAGCGTATCGGTTGTATTCCAAGTGGCAAACGCTTTAAGCCCTGCAGCAAGTGCTTCAATCTCCTGCATGTCTTCCTCGGTTCTATTTACAAAACGTTTTGTTAAATATTGCAATGAGAAATGCAGTGCATAAGCATTCGCCAAAAGAGGCATTAACCTGCGTTGATGGGTTCGATAGTTTAAAATTGGAATTTCGCTGGCTCCCTCTGGCCCAAATTGTTTTCGTTGATCGCCATAGCGGATGGCTATGGTCAACCCGGATTTGGAAGCACTTAGCCCCGAACGCGGTATACCAATTCTGCCACCCACGAGGGTGCCTAGCATGGTAAAGAATCTACGGTTGTCGCTGGCGATAGGACTTTCGAATTTCCCTTCACCATTGATGCTGGCAAAGCGATCCAGAAGATTTTCAACTGGAACAACTACCTTGTTGTAATGTATTTTTCCGTTATCCACGCCATTTAATCCCATCTTACGACCACAATCTTCGATGGTGATTCCGGGAGGTGTTTTTCCATTTTTATCTCGAATAGGAACAAGCACAGCACTTACTCCATAATCTTTACCATCGACAATCAATTTCACAAACGTAGTTGCCATCTGTCCATGAACGGCAGCATTCCCTATGTATTCCTTTTTGGCTAGCTCATTGGGTGTATTAACAATGAGTGTTTTGGTAGCGTGCTCATACGTAGCCGTTGTTTCTATTCCTTTTACGTTTGATCCATGGCCTGTTTCGGTCATTGCAAAACATCCGGGTAAATCGAGTGTACCAATCTGTTGTAAATACTTTTTGTGGTGTTTTTCTGTTCCGAGAAAATAGACACTCATACCAAACAATCCGAATTGAACACCGAACTTGATGACCAAACTTAGATCATGATAGCTCAAGGTTTCCATGATTGAAAAATACTTTAGCATATCGCCCTGACCACCATATTCTTTCGGATAGGCCATCGAGCCAAAACCCTGTTCGGCTAATTGTTTGCACCATTGGTAAATTTTTTCGCGATCGGCTTGAAGATTGTCCGTTTCGAAATACTTAAATTCAGGATCAGCAATAACCGCCTTTACTTTTTTGATGATATCGGCTTGATCTCCATCCAGTAGTTTTGCGAGTTGGTTAACATCAAAAGTAGTTTTTGTGGTTTGCTGCTCGGTAATGGTGGTTCGTTTTTCCGGATAAAACTGATACACAACTTCGCCATCAATAAGACCGAGTGTTTTGTCAATTCCTGACAGTAATTCTTTCGCTTGGGTGAGTTCTCCGTTGAGAAGTGTCGAAGAATGAAGCTGCGCCAGCGCAATACCTATGTCAACTAGTTTAGGGTTGGAGGAGGTAGGAATGGTGTCCAGCGACTTTCGAATCTCTGTGAGCCAATCTCTGAATTCATCGGGTGAGGGTGGATGCGTGGGGTTGATTTGGTCTAGCAAAAATCTCTTCTCTTCTTCACTAAGCCATTTTTGCTGACCAATAGAATCTTTGATCGCTTTTATTTCACTGGGCGTGAGTACAGCGTCACTCCAAACTATATAAAAGATCGGTAGAAAAATATGTAAGTTCGGATTTGATTGTAAGTAGGGTGATTGAAGCATATCTAAGGGTTGCGTGTTTAAATATACTAAAGAATTTTTTGACTTATCTCTTCGTAACTTCTGATAAAAATACCTCCGCGATCATACAACGGGCACTGCCACCCCCATTTCTTTCAATAGTTGCCAGGTTAGAATGAAGAATTTGGCAATAACTTTCAATTTTAGCAATCTGATTTTCCGTGAGTGATTGATAGGCTTGCGAAGACATTACCAGAAACTTTGTCCCGTTCGCGCTTTCAACTTGTAGCATATTGCCCGCAAAATGGTTCATTTGGTCTAATGAGATGTCAATAATTTCTTTTTTCGTGTTTTTGATAAACCCAACCAGGCTATGGCGCTCATCTATATCTTTTACCGATTCCAGACAAATGACCACAAACTGATCGGCCACGCACATCATCACATTGGTGTGGTAGATGGGATATCCTTTCAAATCGGTAGCGCTAAAAACAATGGGGCTATAGTTGAGTTGGTTGCAGAAGTCTTTCAATACATCTATGCTCGTCCGTTCCGACAGGCAAGCATAAGCAATTTTATTTTCGCGATCCAACACCATACTTCCGGTTCCTTCTAAATAGGCTTGGCTATTCTCATAAACCGATAAATCAATTTCACCAGCTACATTGAACTTTGTTTTAAGCTTTTCAATGACGTGTGGTTTCCGCTCCAACCTTCTGTTGTGTGCAAACATTGGATACAGCACGATCTGATCATTGTCATGAAAAGAGATCCAATTATTGGGAAAAATTGAGTCGGGCGTATGCGGCTCTTCGGTATCGTTAACGGTGGTGACATCCATCCCGTTTTGTTCCAATATTTTTACCAAGCCATCGAATTCTTGCAAGGCCGTTGTTTGCGCATTGATATCTTTGGCAGATTGAAAAGCGTTGTTCACAGCTGTCTCCATATTGAAGGTAAATTTAGCAGGACGTATCAGGAGCAGATGAGAAGTGGTTTGCATGGAATGTGGTAGAAAATACCAATATAGGAAAACGGTGTATGCAATTTTGAATTTCTCGTTGATAATTGTCATTCATTTCGCTACATTTCTTCTGCTAATTGATTTACTATGACCAGGATTTGTTTGTTTTCAATAGTTGTTTTTTTGTGTTTGGGTTGCCAGAAGCAGAAATACGAGGTTATCATTCGCGGTGGAATGTTGTTCGATGGGTCGGGGAATCCGGGAGTTGTTACCGATCTGGCCATCAATGCTGATACCATTGCTTTTGTAGGAGATCTTTCTGAAGCCATTGGCGCAAAAGAAGTGAATGGCAATGGGTTGATTCTCGCTCCCGGGTTTATCGACACCCATAGCCATCACGATAGGGGTTTAAGTGAAGATCCTTCCGGACTGGCTTTAGTAAGCCAGGGAATCACTACCATTATTGTAGGGCAGGATGGTGGATCCGATTCACCACTAAAAAAATATTTTCAAATGCTTATCGATAGTCCGGTGGCCGTAAACGTGGGCTCTTACAGTGGTCATAATACGCTACGAGATCGGGTACTAGGAGATGACTTCAAACGTAAGTCAACCCAATCAGAAATTGACAGTATGGTCAATCTTTTACGGGTCGATATGGAAGCAGGTGCTTTTGGTTTGTCTACGGGTCTGGAATATGATCCCGGCATTTATTCTTCGAAAGAAGAAGTGCTTCAACTTGCTAAGGTATTGCCGGATTACAAAGGAAGATATATTAGTCACCTTCGCAGCGAGGATAGGTATTTTTGGGATGCCCTCCAGGAAATAATCACGATCGGTCGCGAAGTGAAAGTTCCGGTGCAGATCAGTCATTTTAAATTAGCCATGCGTGGGCTATGGGGAAAAGCTGATAGTGCATTACTATTGCTCAATGAGGTAAGAAAGGAAGGAATTGAAATAACGGCCGATCTTTATCCATACACATATTGGTCATCTACCATTCGGGTCCTTTTTCCTGCGCGCAATTTTAGGGACGAGAAAGAGGCTGCTTTCATTTTAAAAGAAGTTACTAGTGCTGAAGGAATTATCTTCAGCAAATACGGACCTAATCCGGATTATAATGGAAAGAGTTTGGCTGAAGTAGCGAGTCTTGAAAAAATGTCTCCGGAGAAAATGTTAGTGGAAATAATCAAACGATTGGATGAATGTAGAAAGAAGAGTGATGATTGTGGCGGGAGCATCGTTGCAACTAGTATGGATGAGGATGACGTAAAGAAATTAATGAAATGGCCGTACACCAATATTTGCTCAGATGGAACAAGTTCGGGAAGGCATCCTCGCGGTTTTGGTGCATTCACCCGGGTGCTAGGACATTACGTGCGAGATGAAAAGACGATTGCAATGTCGGAAGCAGTTTATAAAATGACTGGCCTTGCAGCAGATCAGATTGGAATAAAAAAGCGTGGCCGGATTAAAGTAGGATATTATGCTGATCTTGTTTTATTTGATGAAAGGTCGGTGAAGGATGAAGCAACGATTCAAAACCCACAGCTCGTTTCAAAAGGAATTGATCAAGTCTGGGTAAATGGGAAAGAAGTATTTTTAAAAGGAAATGTTACGGGCAATTTAGTTGGGAAAGTAATTTATAGACAATAAGAATAATTGTAAATCTTAAAAATGTAGTCTCATGAAATGGCTCTGGCCATTCCATGTGACCTAAAAAATTAAATAGTAGCACATGAAAAAGTACATGACTTTATTTATCGCCATGTTCGTAGCGTTGGCATCTTGCAAAAAGCAAACGTATGATGTAATCATTCGAGGTGGCACCGTTTATGATGGCTCTGGAAAGCCAGGAATGATGGCAGATGTAGCAATGAATGCCGATACCCTTGCCTTCATTGGCGATTTAAAAAATGCGGTTGGAAAGAAAGAGATTGATGCGAAAGGATTGGCGGTTGCTCCCGGGTTCATTAATATGTTGAGTCATGCGGAGGGCTCCTTGCTTTTTGATGGGAATTCTCAAAGTGATATTCGTCAGGGAGTAACATTGGAAGTATTTGGCGAAGGCTCTATGGGCCCGATGAATGATAAGATGAAGGCAGATGATGAGGAAGCCATGAAGCGCGATCCCGATTGGGCTTATAAGATTGACTGGACTACGCTTGGCCAATACTTAGAAGGCTTGGAGAGAAAGGGTGTATCAACCAATGTGGCTTCTTTTGTGAGCGCCATTACCGTACGTGTTCATGAATTGGGGTATGCCAATCGTGCTCCTTCTGCAGAGGAATTGGAACGAATGAAAGCCCTTGTCAAGCAAGCGATGGATGAAGGCGCAATGGGTGTCACCTCTGCTTTGATTTATGCGCCTGCTAATTATGCCAGCACTGAAGAATTGATTGAGTTAAGTAAAGTGGCGGCCGCTTCTGGCGGTGTGTATATCGCTCATATTCGAAGTGAAGGAAATTCAATTTTTGAAGCAGTCAACGAAACCATCCGTATTGCACGCGAGGCAGAGCTTCCCGCAGAGATTTACCATTTGAAATTCAGTGGCAAAGACAACTGGAATAAAATTGATTCTGTGATAGCTATGATTGACAACGCCAACCGAGAAGGATTAAAGATCACTGCTGACATGTATACCTATACTGCTGGTGCTACAGGCTTGGATGCAGCGATGCCTCCTTGGCTACAGGAAGGTGGTATAAAAGAATGGATTAAGCGAATGCAAAACCCTGTGATGCGCAAGAAGGCATTGCGAGAAATGCACACGCCTACCAATGAATGGGAAAACCTAATGATGTTGGCTGGCGATTTTGATAAAGTATTATTGATGGGCTTCACCAATGATTCTCTACGAAGAAACTTCACAGGCAAGACACTCGGGCAGGTAGCGAAAATTTATGGTAAGACGCCTGAAGAAACTGCAATGGATTTGGTGATCACTGATGGCACTCGTGTAGGTACAGCCTACTTTCTAATGACAGAGGAAAACGTGAAACGCCAAATTCAACTTCCATATATCAGTTTTGGATCGGATGCGGAATCATCAACTGCCTCGGGTAATTTCTTAAAAACCCCAACACATCCACGTGCCTATGGAAATTTTTCTCGATTGCTGGGAAAGTATGTGCGCGAGGAGAAAGTGATCTCACTGGAGGAAGCCGTTCGTAGATTGACTTCTTTACCTGCATCCAATCTAAAGATTCAAAAGCGAGGAGCGTTAATGCCTGGGTATTTTGGCGATCTCGCTATTTTTGACCCAACCAAAATTGCAGACCATGCTACATTTGAAAATCCACATCAATACAGCACGGGGATGGTTCATGTATTTGTGAATGGAACACAAGTATTAGAAAACGGGGAGCATACAAATGCGAGACCGGGAAGAGTTGTGAGGGGACCGGGATGGAAGAAGACGGAATAACGGACGTATCATCCATATTGTTATTCTGCGATGAGGGCTGAGTCGCTAATTTGCTTTTTGTAGTCATCTCAAAAACATTTGTAGTCTTGTCAGCCTGAGCCTGTCGAAGGCTATTTATTGTGGTAGTCTAGGTTTCGACAAGCTCAACCTGACACAAGTTTTGTTTTTTATATAGTTTATAACTTTTCCGCTTTGTAACCAACTTTGTTAAGTGATTCGATGATTTTGGTTGCAGTTGTAGTTCCTATAATGGTGAGGATTTTAGCTGGATCCATAATATCTACTTGCCAGTTATTTTCTCCGGCCACCTCATTGAGGCTTTGCGTTACTTTAGCGATACAGCCATCGCATTTGATATTGGTTTTAAAAAGTAGCTTTTCCATACTTCAAATTTAACAATGTTGTTACAGTCGTACCCATTTTAATCGTAAACTATTACTTACTACACTCACCGAACTAAGCGCCATAGCCGCGCCAGCAATCATGGGATTTAGTAGGAATCCGTTATAGGGATACAATATTCCGGCTGCAATTGGTATTCCAATAGCATTGTAGATGAATGCCCAAAACAGATTCTGGTGAATTCCCTGCACGATGCGACTCGATAACTTAAGGGCTTTTGGTATGCTTTGCAAATCGGAAGTGAGTAATGTCATCGCGGCCGTGTCCATAGCAATGTCAGACCCTTTACCCATGGCCATACTCACATTCGCTTGAGCCAATGCCTGTGAGTCATTGATACCATCGCCAACCATGCCCACGATTTCCCCGGATTTTTGCAATCGCTCAATATATAGTGCTTTGTCAGCAGGAAGCATTTCAGATTGGAAGTGTTGAATTCCCACTTGTCTGGCTACTGCCTCGGCTGTCTGAGCATTGTCTCCAGTTACTAAATGTACTTCAATCCCCATTTTTTGCAATTCCGCAACGGCACTTTTTGATGACTCCTTAATCTTGTCTTCTATCGCAACCATTGCTAATAAATTAATCGAGTCAGAGAAGTAGACAATGGTATTGGCCTTTTTTTGCCACTCCAGAGAAAGGGAATTTACTTCAGCAGAGAAAACAATATTGTTATCGACCATCAACTTCTGATTACCTACAAAATAGACTTCACCAGCCACTTTTGCTTTGGCACCCTTTCCTGTGATGCTTTCAAACTCGATGATAGGTGCCGTTGAAATATTGTTTCTTGTCAAGTTGTCAACAATAGCTTGTGCTAAAGGATGTTCAGATTTTAGTTCCAAAGAATATAATGCTGATTGATGTTGGGTGGAAGAATGAGTCAACCAACGGATATCCTTTACGGTTGGTTTTCCCTCCGTAATCGTTCCGGTCTTATCCAGTGCGATTATCGAAATCCGATGAGCCTGCTCTAAGCTTTCTGCATCTTTTATGAGAATATTGTTTTCCGCGCCTCTGCCAATGCCTACCATCAAGGCAGTGGGTGTTGCCAACCCCAGAGCGCAAGGACATGCGATGACTAGCACCGTCACGGAAGTCAGAAGTGCGTGGGTGAATGCATTTTCACCGCCAACCATCATCCAGATGATAAAGGTGCAAACTGAAATCGCCATCACAATTGGTACGAACACGCTAGCAATCTTATCTGCCTTTAACTGGACTGGTGCTTTGCTGCCCTGCGCTTGCTGAACCATTTTAATGATTTGAGCCAGCACCGTTTCGCTGCTTATTTTTTGTACTTCAAATTGAAAATTCCCTTTTTGGTTTACGGTGCCCGCAAATACTTTTTCGCCTCTATATTTTTCAACAGCAATGGGTTCGCCCGAAATCATGGACTCATCTACAAAAGATTTTCCTTCAACGACTATTCCGTCCAAAGGAATTTTTTCTCCCGGCCGTATGATAATGATATTGCCCACCATTACGTGAGAAGTAGCTATTTCTTCTTCCAAACCATTTTTAACAACTCGCACCGTTTTCGGTTGCAGGCTCATCAGCTTTTTGATGGCGGAAGAAGTGTTTGACTTTGCTTTTTCTTCCAGCCATTTTCCGAGCGAGATGAAAGTAATTACGACAGCTGCTGCTTCATAGTAGACGTGTGGATGAATACCTCGTTGATGCCAGAATTCCGGGAAGAAGGTGTTGAACATGCTGAACAAGAATGCAATACCTGTAGAGAGCGCAACCAGGGTATCCATGTTTGCTTTTCCGAAAGAGGCTTGCTTATAGGCATGAACAAAATAGCTACGGCCAAAGTAGAATACGACCGGAGCCGATAATACCATTGAAATGTAATTTCCATACGGCATATCCATCCAAAACATGCCTATTAGGAAAACCGGCAACGATAAAATGCTCGACCAAATAGTTCGTCTTTTCAGTGATTCGTATTGATTGTGCTGTGCCTCTTCTTGAATAATTTGTGCGTTCTCCGTGTCGATGACCAAGTCATACCCAATGGCTCGCACGGCTTGTTGAATCGCTTGTGGTTGGATGCGTTTTTGATCATATTCAATGAGGGCGGTGTGATTCGCATAATTTACTGCCGCGTCCTTTATCCCCTCTGTTTTCTTTAATATTGACTCTACACTGACTGCGCATGCTCCACAGGTCATCTCTAACACTGGAAATGTTTGGCGGATAGTAGTCGTTTTATCTGGAGTAGTCAATTTCATCGTGCGAATGTCCTGGTCTAGTCTGTACTTTGATGAAACAAAAAATGTGAATGTTTAGATCGTTTTGTTAGTACAATTACTTGGAATTTTTCCACGGCCCAAATTTATGAGTTACCTCGCTCAGCGTATCAGCATAGGGCCCAAAAGGGTGATCAAAGGGTTTCGTTTCAATTTTTGGCCAGTCTCCCTTAAACTCCTTTTTTGGCCGAGGCATAGAGACAACATAGGCAGCTATATCCCAGGATTCTTCTTCTGTTAGTACGGGATTATCATAAGTAGCGCCTTGTGGCATATTGGCGCGAATGTATTTTGCGAAGTTTGAAATCCGGAATAAACCAGCTCCTGTATTGAAGCTATGTGTACCCCAAAGAGGTGGATAGACATAACTTTTTTCATTACTGGCTATCATCCCTTGTCCATTTTTCTGATGACATACCCGGCATTGAGTTTCATAAAGTTTTTTTCCTCTGAGGGTATCAGCCGATCTGTTTAAAAATTTTATTTCAATAAGTCCGGATCCTTTTGCCTTCGTTCCCTTTGGCACTTCGTGACCGACCCAAGTAATGTATGCCACCAACGCACGCATCTCTTTTGAGAGTGAATCAAGTGGCTTCCCGTTCAGGCTACGCTGTATGCAATCATTCACCCGTTTCTCAACACTTTCAGCTCCGCCAGATCGTGCACGAAATTTTGGGTAGAGTGATGCGACCGAACCAAAGTTGTTTCCATATGGTCGGGTGCCAGCATCCAAATGGCAATTCTGACAATTCATTCCGTTAGAAATAGAATCCACCATCCCTTTAGGGCCGAGATAAAAAGAGGTGTTGGCGATTAACTTCCTCCCATAACGAGTGAGGTCGTTGGGAATGCTTGCGGTGTCCGGAGCGTGCCATAGCGAATCAATGCGAGTCGTAATATTCTCTTTTTTTACAGGCGTGCATGAAAGAGCAAATACCACAAGAAAGAAGGATAGTTGACCGACTACTCTCATTCGCTGTTGTGATTGACAAATTCTAATGCTCGTAGTTCCATCCAGTTCTCTTTTTTGCCGGCCAATGAAAAGGCGGTATGGCCTCCATACTTAGGAGTTTCCAGGTACACATATTGGTGTGATTTAGCAAAGTCAGCGGGATAGCAGCTAGTAGGGAGGAAAGGGTCGCTCCATGCATTTACAATAAGTACTGGTTTTTGAATCGTTTGTAGGTAGGGGCCGCACGAAGCTCTTTCATAAAAATCATCTGCATTCTTGAATCCATGCAAAGGCGCTGTGTACCGATTGTCGAATTCCCGAAATGATTTAATCTGGTCGAAGCCTTCCGCATTTATCAATTTTGGGAAGCGCTTAGATTTTTCTTTGATCTTGACACTTAGTTTCTTTAAAAAACGATTTAGATAGAATTTTCTGGACGGTTTGTCCAACTCGCTCGCGCTTGCTCCCAAGTCACAGGGAACAGAGAATACGACTCCCGTCTTTACAGTTGGATTTACTGCTATTCCCCGTTCACCCAGGTATTTCAATGTCATACTCCCACCCATACTAAACCCGATGAGAACAATAGTTTTGTAACCATTGCAATCTAGAGCATGTTGAACAACGGCTGCAAGATCTTCTGTGGCTCCATGGTGATAAAATCTCGGTAGGCGGTTAATGTCACCGCTACACCCTCGACAATTCCAGGCGATTGCATCCCATCCATTCTGAAAAAAATGCTTTGCCATTCCCTTTGCATAGTGGCGATCGCTATTTCCTTCCAAGCCGTGGGTGATAATGACAAGTTTCGAACTATCTTGTTTAAGGCAATCTAAGTCAACAAAATCTCCATCGTTCAATTCCAGCCGCTCACGTTGGTAAGCTACTCCCTCAATTTTGCGAAACATACTGGGTATAATTGTTTCCCAATGTCCGTTCCAATAGTAGAATGGTTTTTTGTACGATGAGTTTTCGATGAGAGGCATGTGCTATGTATTCAACACATCAGATAGTTCTGGAGATTTGTCAAAGACAGATCGCGCAAAGGGGCACAGCGGTAAAATTTTTATATGATTCATTCGGGCATACTCGACAGCTTTAAGAACTAGTTGTTTACCTGCTCCTTGTCCACGGAGCATATCGGACACATCCGTATGATCAATGATGATGATTTTTTCTCCGGCTTTAGAATAGGTCATTTCAGCCAAGCGTTCAAAGCCTTCATCAATGACAAACGCTCCTTTTGAACCATGCTCAATTTGTTTTATATCCATCAAACAAAAATAAGCATTAGGCTGATTTATACCTTGCGCTTAGAAAGGTCATGATCACAAAAAGAAAAGCAACTACCGTCAAAGCTATTCGCAAGGATTGCCAATTGGCCAGTAGACCAATGATTGGAGGCCCGAACAAGAAACCTGAATAGCCGACAGTGGTAACCATAGCAAGACCAACACCGGGAGGTAGATTTTTTGAGTTACCTGCAATGCTATACGCGATTGGGACAATCGATGAGAGGCCAATACCGATGATAAATAGTCCGGCAATGACTGAATAAGGATTGTTAAAAAGCAAAGTAAGCGCAATACCCATGGTGGAAATGAGTCCGCACATCACCATCAGTTTACGATCACCAAATTTCAAACGCGCGCCATCACCAAAAAACCGACCAATTGTCATGGCTAATGCAAATGCAGATAGACCAAGAGGAGCAAGGGCAGGAGAGGCCATGGCAATATTCTCCATGTAGTTTGTACTCCAGTCAGCCATTGCTCCTTCCCCCAACATGCAACAAAAGGCAATCACTCCGATGCTTACCATTGCAGCGTTGGGCAGGCGAAAAGCTGGGCCGTCTACTTCCTTTTCTTTTGGCTTATCGTGAATTAAATGATAACGTGCCCATGCTGCCGCTGCAACACTCATACCCACAATGACAGCAAAATGAATAAAGAGAGTGGTTTCTAATTTTACGAAAAGGGCACCGCAAAATGCACCGGCCACCATACCAATACTAAAAAGGGCGTGGAAACTAGTCATGATTGGTTTTTGGTGAATCTTCTCTACCATCACTGCCTGCGAGTTCATTGAAACATCCAGCATGCCGGCTGTTAAACCCATAATGAAAAATAATACAACTAATCCAGGAAGTCCGGGCATGAGGGGAACCAAAGGAACGAATATGCAGTACAGGAATATTGAGAAGATGGTGATGCGCCTACTTCCATTTCGAATAATGAGCCAGCCTGTAAATGGCATTGCTAACAATGCTCCAACGGATGAAGATAGGAGTACGAAGCCAAGTGTTCCGTTATCGATATCAAATAACTCCTGAACCCTGGGAAAGCGGGCAGCCAGATTTGCGTGAACAAATCCGTTTATGAAGAAAATCAGTTTTACAGCGATGCGCGAAGGAGATATAGAAGAAGGTTTCACAGTGCTATTCTTTCAATCTGTTTTCGATATCCATTCTCTCATGCAAAATTCTAATTATTTCAATTTCTGATTCGCTTGATGTTTTGTAGAAAATAAGATGAGATTTTACTTTGGAAGCTCTATATCCATATTTAATATGACTCATTGACTTTCCGCTGTCTTGGTTTTGACTGATATACTCCATCTCACTAATAAGTAGATTATAATATCGGTCGGCTTGTTCAATAGACCAGTTTTCAAAAGTGTATAGCCAGATTTGCTCAAGGTCGATTAGCGCTTGGTTACTAATCTTATAAGCTTTTCTTTTCATCGAAATTTATCGTGCATCTTTTTTAGATGTTCCTTCGAATCAAATTTCTTGACAAATCCACTCTTCTCACCAACGGTGAGCGCTTTTTTTAGTTCTTTTACTTTTTGTTCCTCGGATTCTAATAGACGTAAAGCTGTCCGAATTACCTCGCTAGCTGAGCTATATTTACCGGAAGCTACCTTGCTGTCAACGAATTCTTCAAAATGATCCCCGAGTAGCACGGATGTATTTTTACCCATATTTTTGGATTTTTGATATACCAATTCTTGGTATAAATGTAACAATCAAAACGGATACGTCAAAAAGTATGTTCTGGAAAAAGGGAGCTAAGTCATAAGCATTTTAAACGTTGCTTATTGCATTCCCTTTCTAAAATCAAGAGGCGGTTTACGATCTCCGATGAGTGATTTGTATTGGAATCCTACTCCCATTTTTTCAAGCAACTCTTTTTTTGCTTTTTCTACCAATTCAGGATTGTTAAATAAATCAATAGCCGTCATGGTCAACGTTTTTGCAGCATTCGACATTGCTTTTAATCCAATTCCATTGCTACCGGAAGCCACCGCTTGCCAGGAATGAGGTGGAACGCCTGGAACCCAAGCGGCAACACCAAGCCCTGCTGTAGGAACTACCCACGTGATGTCTCCAACGTCTGTTGAGGCTGGAAAAAATCCTCCCAGATGAAAAGGCATTATTTGTTGTGCTTGATTTAGATCAGGTGCCTTAAAATTAAAACTTGATTGAATTTTTTTTGCAAACTCAGTTTCCTCAGCTGAGTAATTTACACCGCCTACTTTCTTCAAGTTGTCATACATTAAGTGAGATAGCGTTTCATTGGGCATGAGATTAAATGAACCTGAGATGACTTCATATTTCATCGAAGTCTCTGTTCCAGTGGCTGCCCCCTCGGCACATTTAACAATACGATCCCACAGTTCTGCCAGCACGCGTGCATCAGGATGTCGCACCATGTATTCAACTTCTGCAAAATCGGGAACTACGTTTGCGGCCATTCCTCCTTTGGTGATTACATAGTGTATGCGTGCATCTGATGGCATATGTTCACGCATCATGTTAGTCATATAGTTCATGGCCTCTATAGCATCCAAGGCAGATCTGCCTTTTTCGGGCGCGGCTGCGGCATGTGCCGAGCGGCCGTAAAACCTAAATAAGGTTTGCTTGATCGCCATGCATGACTCAGGACTAGCGTCATTTTTGTTTGACGGATGCCAGTGCAACACAGCGTCAACATCTTTGAACAGCCCATCGCGCACCATATACACTTTTGCGCCACCACCTTCTTCTGCCGGTGTTCCGAATAACTTAATGGTTCCTGATTTTTTATTTTTAGTGAGCCAGTCTTTCAATGTGATGGCGGCCGCTGTTGACGCAGTCCCAAACAGGTTATGACCACACGCATGACCAGCTCTTCCTTCAATAAGAGCCTTTCTAACAGGTACACTGTCTTGAGAAAGACCAGGCAATGCATCGAACTCCGCTAAGATTCCAATCACCGGCTTGCCAGATCCAAACGATGCCAGAAAGGCAGTTGGCATTTCAGCAATACCTGATTGAATAGCGAAACCTTCATTCCGTAACGTCTCTTGCAATAATGTAGTGCTCTTGGTTTCCTGAAAACCTAACTCCGCATAACCCCAAATTTGTTTGGCGATTTGCGAGTAGGCAGGATATTTCTTCGATAATTCTTGCAATGCGAATTGCTTGTCTTTTTCTCCATTGACTTTAAGAGTGTTTTGGGCTTGTCCGCAAATGCCAGCTAGTAAGAGGGCTAATGCTAATAGGAATCTCATGTTTTTCAGAGTTTAGAGAATTTTAACAAAATACTAAAACAGAGGTCAAAGTGAAGTCAGTTTATGTGCCAGCGGTGTTGCATATTGCAAATAAAAAAGGTTATCGTTGCAATACATCAATGAAACGTCATCAACTTTGAACATTTAACAGCCTAATTAGAACCGAGCAAAAGTGTTAATTTTTCTTATTTGATTGCTGTTTGTTGGAAAACCTCTAGACATCGAACTGCCCGTTTCAAGCTTTCACAGTTTAGCATGGCCTCATCAATATTCCAGTGATTGAAAACGTATTCTCCTAGTCGGCCATTGTAGTTTGGTCCAACTTGGGCATTCTCGTTTTTAGGAGTAATATCTTCTTTGATAGATCTATTTCTGGATCTTGCAGCAATTGAAATCAATTTTCTCTTAGCATCCATTTCTGATTCTGGAGACAAAGGCAGATGGACAATACTGACCCCTAAATATTTTGAAAAACCTACACGATCAGCCAATAACCAAGCCTCAATTTCTCTTATCGCTACTCTAAATATGAGATTCTTATTTTTCGGAATTGAATTGAGCCAATTGTTAATTAACTCTGATGGACATTCATACTGGTCAAGATCAGTTAAAACAAAGAAAGGGATCGTCTTAGAAGCTTGATTGAAGCCCTTTATATTTTTCTTGATATAGCCAAAACCATTGCCATTGTAGGTGTTCCCAATGTAAAATTTATCTTTAAATCGGTCAATAATTTTAAGCATGACCATCTCGCTCAGATCATCTTCAAAGACAAAATTCAGCGTGATCATTTCAAAATTCGAGTGCTAATTGATTTATTTTTTTAGGCTTAGTTCTTGGCAGAATTGCGGCACCCGGAGTCATTCCTTCTTCTAACATCGCTTTTATTTCCGGAAAGCTGTTTGCTGGTTTTATTTGTGTGCCTTCAGCCCTCGGCTCTAAAAGCAATATTTCATCCAATGATATTCCGATATCATTCAATAGATCGGTACTATGTGAAGTAAGAATGATCTGTTTTTTCCTTTGCTTTTGAAGTTTATAGATTAACGCAGGTATTTTTGAAACTATCGCACCATTCAGGGAAAGTTCTGGCTCTTCTAATAGAAGGAGCCCGCTACCCTCTTGCAGAGACCAGAATAGTCCGATCAATCTAAGTGTACCGTCTGAAAATTGCTCTTCTCGTTGTTTTCCAGCTCCATGACGCCAGTGATCATATATTGCTTCAAGATGTGGTTTGCCACTTTCTTCGGTATAGTTCAATTCTTTAAGTTGAGGGACAGCAAAACGTAATGCATTTTCAATTCTTTTTAACCAAGCCTTTCTCGTATTTTCATTTACTTTCGAGATTCTTTCAAGAAATCCTTTGCCAAAAGGATCGCCTGGAAGATCGGGACCTGTAAAAGAAGACGGATGTTTTAGCAGTTGGGGAATTAAATGGAGGTAAAGAACGCTCTCCAGAAACTTGTTGATTTCTCTAAATTCTTTATTTGCATTGATCTGCTCTAAATAGGTTTGGGTTAGGCGTTCATTGTCTTTTTTATCCTCTTTGTCGGGTCTTTCAACGATAAGCTCCTTATTTTTCCAAACCCTTTCATAGGATAAATAGGGTAATCGATTTCCTCTAGATTCTTGTCGAATTCCGATGGCATATTTCCAATCTGGCAAATCACTTCCAAACTCAGACAAAGAAATTTCAAGTTCTACATCAGGGTATCTGCGCGCTGCTAAACATCTTATTTTTGAGATACCGCCACGATCAGTAACAGCTTTTTGTAACCCTCCACCGGGTTTTGAAATATCTCTAAGAAAACGAAAAGCATCAAGAAAATTACTTTTGCCAGCAGCATTCGGTCCCACGACAAAGACTCTATCCTTGAGCGAGATGTCCACATCTTGAAAGTTCTTCCAGTTTTTAAGCTTAATTTTTGAGATAATCACTTTTAAAGATAAGAAAAATGTAGTTGAAATGCTTTAGTTCATATTTTATTTGCCACTACTTCGCGTAGGCTACACTCCTCATTTCTCTAATCACCGTTACTTTTATTTGCCCCGGATACTGCATGTCTTTTTCAATCTTTTGCGAGATATCGAAGCTAAGTTGTGAGGCACGTTCATCGGTTGCTTTCTCTGCATCTACCATCACGCGTAACTCGCGCCCAGCCTGAATGGCATAACACTTTTCTACCCCTTCAAAACTTAATCCTACATTTTCCAGATCTTTTAGACGCTTGATGTATTGCTCCATCACCTCTCGTCTTGCACCCGGTCTGGCGCCAGAGATAGCATCGCACGATTGAACGATGGGAGAGATGATGCTCGTCATCTCAATTTCATCATGATGAGCCCCAATGGCATTGCAGATGATTGGATGTTCCTTATACTTGATGGCCAGTTCCATTCCCACAATAGCATGTGGCTTTTCTAATTCTTCAGGCCATACTTTGCCGATATCGTGTAGAAGTCCGGCACGTTTTGCTTGCTTAACGTTCAAGCCAAGTTCTGCTGCCATGATCGCGCAAAGATTCGCTACCTCGCGTGAGTGCTGCAATAAATTTTGTCCATATGAAGAGCGGTAGCGCATGCGGCCGACCATCTTGATCAATTCAGGGGCAAGACCGTGAATACCTAAATCGATTACGGTGCGTTCGCCAATTTCTAATACCTCGTCTTCAATATTCTTAGTTGTCTTTGCTACAATCTCTTCAATTCGGGCTGGGTGTATTCGGCCGTCTTGCACCAATCGGTGTAATGAGAGTCTGGCAATTTCTCTTCTTACCGGATCAAACCCAGAAATAATGATGGCCTCAGGCGTATCATCCACAATAAACTCTACACCAGTCGCGGCTTCGAGTGCTCGAATGTTTCGGCCCTCACGACCAATTATTTTTCCTTTGATATCATCGCTTTCGATATTGAAAATCGAGACGCAATTTTCCACCGCATGCTCTGTTGCAGTGCGTTGGATGGTTTCCACGACAATTTTTTTGGCTTCTTTCGTAGCCGTTAATTTTGCCTGTTCCATGATTTCCTTGATATAAGAACTCGCCTTTGTTTGCGCTTCTTCTTTCATGGATTCAATCAATTGGTCTCGCGCCTGATCTGCCGACAGTTTAGAGATGCCCTCCAATACTGCCACTTTCTGCGCGTTGAATTTGTCGAGCTCTTCTTTTCTGCTTTTTACTAACTCGTGTTGGCGCGCAAGGCTTTGTCTTTCTTCGTCCACCTCGCCCTCTTTCTTTTTCAACGTTTCCAGCTCTTTTGAAATTTGAGCTTCGCGTTGTTTGATCTTTTGTTCGTTACTGATGATTTGGTTTTTCTTGCGGTTGGCTTCTTCTTCAAACTCCTGCTTCATCTTCAGCAGTTTTTCTTTGGCATCAATAATCCGGTCTTTTTTGATGTTTTCTGCTTGAATCTCCGCCTCCTTAATGATCAGCTTTGCTTTTTCACCAGCAGCCTGTTCGTTCTTTTTGATTTTTCTCTTCGCCATGAGCGAACCGATTACCAGGCTTAGTAATACAGTAGCCAGAGTGGCAATAGAGGCAATTACGATTATTTCCATAGTTGAAAAAATTTAGGTATTAAACCTTATTTCCAGAGGATCCTCAACGTTGTTTGGCCATTAGCCAGACATTTTTTGGTTGAAGAATGGAAATGAAAAAAATTGAAAGGAAGGGGACTTAAAGCGCTTGAGAAACCAGTTGGTTAAGGTAGTTCACCTTTTCCGCTACAGTATCATCAATTACCTGCAGGCTTTCTTCTTCTGCCATCTTATCTACCAGGCAATCGAAGGCAACCATGGCGAGGAGATCTTGCTTGTCATCCAGACCAAACTGCTCGCGGTAACGCTTTATTTTCTCGTTGATGAGCTTGCCGGCCGCACGTACCTTCTCTTCTTCCATGCGTTTTACCTTCATGGGGTATTCGCGGTCGGCAATTTTTATTTTTACTGATAGTTCGTCCATCAACTAACCGGGTTATCTGCTCAAGTGAGCTATGCACTTATCGATTTCTCGGATATACTCGTCTACTTTCCTTTTCAACTCAGAAACATTTTCGTCTTCCGGGTTAATATGGTCTACAATCTTAGTTATTTTAATCTGATTTTTAAAATTATGCAGTTGCTCGTCCCGTTTGCGAAGATCTGCTTTGAGCTCGTAATTCTCCAATTTTAGCCCCCGCACCTCGTCTTTTACGGTTTTATGCTCATTCAGCAGTAGCAGAATTTTTCGCTCCAGTCCGTTTAAGTTGGTCTTTAATGCTTCTTGGTCCATGTTCTTACTATTGAATGTTGAATTTTTAATGTTGAATTCGCTCTTTTAACCTACCGATATTCATCATTAAACAGCTGTCAAAATTACTTCCTGATTACAGCTTCGAATTTCGATTCAAATGCCACAATCAATTTGGTCATTGTTTTGTCAATCTCCTCATCCGTCAGCGTTTTTGCGCCATCCAGCAGTGTAAAGCCAAGCGCATAGGCCTTTTTCTCTTCTGGAATTTTATCGCCTTCGTAAACGTCAAAAGCTATAATGTCTTTGATCAAACTCTTCTCTGTTGCCAGCACCAACTCTTTCATTTCTGCAAAGCTGATCTTCTTATCGACTACAAAAGAAAGATCACGTCTTACCTCAGGAAACTTTGACACTTCCGACACAACGAACTTAGGGTTTGCCGATTTGAAAAGCAAGGCCGTACTCAGGTCAGCATAAAATATTTCTTGCTTGATGCCAAAATCTTTGAGTAAAGCGGTTTTCACCTTCCCCAACTTACCAATTTCCTTTGTGCCCTTCATGATTTTCATCCCATAATCAAACAAGGGGTCAACTAACGACTCTTGTTTTATATTTTCTACTGATGATCTCTGAATGACGTGTGCCACCTGCTGAGCCAGGTCATAATAGCTCACATTTCGTGTTTTATTCTGCCAGTTTTCGCTTTCACTATTTCCAGTCATGTACAATGCCAAGCGTTCTTCTTCCTGGTACTTGCCTTCAGCAGCATCTTTTTTCCAATAGACTTTACCAAATTCAAAAAGCTTTAAGTCTTTCTGCTTTCGGTTGATGTTGTAGGAGCAAACTTCAAGCCCGGTAAAAAGCATCGTTTGTCTGAGTATACCTTGCTCTTCACTGAGTTTGTTCAGGATTTCAACCGGCTCTCCGGCAAACGTTAATTGATGTTTTTGATGATAGGCAGCATTTGTCAAAGAATTCGTGAGTATCTCGTAGAACCCGTTCCCTGTTAGCATTTCGCCCACAGATTTTTTGAATTTGTTCGGATCCTTATCAGGAAACTCTGCCAGGTAATCGGTGCCTACAATTTCTGTGAGTTCGATGTTGTTAAAGCCATAGATGCGCAAAATTTCCTCTACCACATCGGCTTCCTGCGTCACATCTACCCTGTAAGGCGGGACGGAAACAGTGAAACGATCCTCTTTTTTATTTGAAACTGAAATGTCAAGGCTTTCAAGAATAGAAAAAATTTCTTCACGAGGAAGCTTTTTCCCAATGAGGCGGTTGACATTCTTGTCTTTTACTTCAATGACTATATTTCCAACAGGAGAAGAAAAAATATCCACTATTTCTGACGAGATAGCTCCACCGGCTAGTTCTTTGATCAAGAGTGCCGCTCGTTTTAGTGCATAAACGGTATTGTTAGGATCTGTTCCTCGCTCATAACGAAATGAGGCATCAGTCTTTAGGCCATGATGCATTCCGGTCTTACGTATATACTGCGAGGAGAAACAGGCACTTTCTAAAAAAAGATTGACGGTTTTCTCTGATACGCCTGACTTGATTCCTCCGAACACTCCCGCGATGCACATTCCATTTTCGTTTGCGTCACAGATCATCAGATCACTGCCGGCAAGCGTTCGCTCTTTCTGATCTAATGTCAAAAACTTGGTTCCCGCAGGCAAAGTTTTTACGATGATTTTTTTGCCTCCAATCTGGTCGGCATCAAAAGCGTGTAGTGGCTGACCCGTTTCGTGCAACACAAAATTGGTGATGTCTACCACATTGTTAATGGGAGTGAGGCCAATTGACTTTAGTCTATTCTTTAACCAATCAGGCGACTCATCGACTTTAATACCTGAAATAGTTACACCAGAATATCGTGGGCATGCCTCACTGTTTTCTACACTTACTGGAATAGTTAAACTTCTATAGTCAACTTCAAAATGGTCAACAGAAGGCCATTTTAGTTCACGCTTTTTGGCAGCCTTGATATCTCGCGCCACACCTAAATGACTCGCGGCATCTGCCCGGTTGGGGGTAAGGCCAATTTCAAACACATAGTCGGACTGCACGTTGAAAAATTCAGTCGCCAATGTTCCATTCGCAATTTTGGTGTCAAGCACCAAAATGCCAGCATGGCTTTCACCCAGCCCTATTTCGTCTTCCGCGCAAATCATTCCTTCTGATTGTTCGCCTCTGATTTTCGCACTTTTGATAAGAAATGGTTCGCCTTTCGTTGGATGAACTGTAGTGCCCACGGTGGCCACGACTACTTTTTGCCCGGCAGCTACGTTAGCCGCGCCACACACAATTTGAAGTGGACTTCCTCCACCTACATCGACTGTGGTAATAGAAAGTTTATCAGCATTAGGGTGTTTGCCACATGTAAGCACTTCACCAATGACCAAGCCTTTTAAGCCTCCTTTAACGCTTTCAAATGGCTCGACACTTTCCACTTCCAGTCCAGTTCCGGTTAGTGTTTGGCCAATTTCTTCAGCCGATTCGGGGATGTGGATATATTGCTTGAGCCAGTTATAGGAGATTTTCATCGAGAGAAATGTGAGAGTTGAATGAGTTAATCGAAGGCTTTTTACTTTAATTTCAAATTGCAAAAATAAGGTTTTGACACCGTTATTCTAAGAGCTTGGAGAACTCCTCTGGAGTAAGATTAATTTCGCGTAGAATTTTATGAATTAATGGTCTTCCGAGGTCTCTACCGGGATGATGAGGCAGCGTTGTATATCGCCCATCAGGATGTTTATAGAAAACATGACTTCCCTTTTGGCGAACAAATAAGAATCCAATTGAAAATAGAATCTTTTCAAACTTTTTGGAATCGATAATTGGAAGTCTGCTCATATCGACAAGCAATTTATTGAGCAAAACTAAATTTCATTGGTAAGAAGAGATAGGACGTGAAATCACAAAGACTAAATATTGACCATAACTTGTTGTGTGCCAACAAATTCAGACTGAATTCTATCTAAATCTATGTCAGCGAGCTCCTCAAGGCACAATGCAGCTACTTCTTCGAGATTTTTGTGAAGCTCATCCAGCGTCTCTCCTTGCGAATGTGCACCCGGTAGTGAAGGGATATATCCGATGTAAAGACCTGTTTCCGAGTCTTTTTCGATATGAGCCGTAAATGTGTATCTGCCTTTCATAGCACTAAGGTACTACTTTATCTAATTTGGTTTCAATCATGATATTTCTTCTCACCAGCCTTTACCGCAATTTTCATGATGTTTTCTTTGGGAGGAAAAGGACAAGAAAAATTATCTGAATAAGCACAGTATGGATTATAGGCTTTGTTGAAATCAAGAACGATGGAACTTGCTCCTGGTACTTTTTTCAAATCGATGTAGCGGCCAGCTCCATACGTTTCTTTGGCACTAGTCTCATCCGCAAAGGCAAGAAAGAGTGTTCCTTTGTAAGGACCTGCATCCATGATTTCCACGATCAACAAGCTGTTTTCTTGACCATCGAGGCTAAATTTTGCAAATGCAAATTCCAGATAACGTTTCTCCTTGCCATCACTCGTTGGCAGTACAATTACCTTTTTGTTTTCGATTGGCTCGAGGCTAGCTTTCAATTTGTATTCTAAATCGGGAGGAAAATAGTTGAGCTTGTTGACTACGACAGTTGCTTGTGCGGTGTCCATCGGCACAATGGCTACACCCAATGTAGTTGCTTTGGTTGATCGAAAGGGAGAATCTTTATCATTTTTCATGAACCGATCCTTCTCCTGGCGTTCTTTTAGAATGGTGCTGATGTAATCTTCTGGCGAATCGGTTTTTGTAAAACTATAGTAAACCATCGTGGCCAAAAAAGCCGCAACCCCCAGTGCAATGATTTGTTTCGCTTTCATACTCTAAAATTCAAACTTCAAAAATCAAGATTCAAAACTTATCCTCGATTTTGAACTTTGAATCTTGAATTAAATAATTCCTTCATCAGCAAAGCTATAATATTTTGAGCCAGCAATGATGAGGTGATCCAATAGTTGTACTTCCAGAAATTTTCCGGCTTCTTTTAACTTTTTAGTAAGATCAATATCGCTTTGACTGGCGGTGAGATTACCAGAAGGATGATTGTGTGCTACAATAACGCCACTTGCTAATTCCTCCAAAGCCATTTTGTAAATAATCTTTGGATCGGCCACCGTGCCGGAGACCCCGCCTTCGCTGACTCTTTTCTTTTTGATGACGCGATGGGCACGATTGAGTAACAGCACCCAAAATTCTTCGTGTGGCAAGTCCATCAAATCGCCTCGCAGTAATTCGAAGGCATCTTTTGAACTGCTAATTTTTGGCTTCTCTTCACTATCGGTTTCTTTTCTTCTACGCCCGAGCTCTAGCGCAGCGACTATCGTGATGGCCTTTGCTTCACCAATGCCTTTTATCTTCATCAACTCTTTTACCGAGAGTTTGGCCAATTCATTCAGGTTGTTCTTTCCGTGGAGTAATACTTTTTTGGATACATCTACAGCGCTCAAGTTAGCCGTGCCTGAACCAATTAAGATGGCGATCAACTCGGCATCGGAGAGGGCTGAAGTACCTTTCAGCAATAGCTTTTCTCTCGGCCGGTCTTCCGGATTCCAGTCTTTAATGTTGAGGGGTTTGCTGTCTTCGATTTTCACTTTTTAACCTTAAAGTCAGTACCTCCGCGAAATACAACGGAGCAAGGCATTTGTATCCAACACAATTTTTGTCAATTGTATTCCTACTTCTTGCTCAAAATGTCTCGAAGTTTTTCATCGGAATATCCCTTTTCCTGCCATATCTTATCGGCACTGTCTTGTGCTTTTTCTAAAAGAAACCGAGCCATGATGTTTTTCAATTCCAACAAGTGCGTTTCTGGAATATCTGCAGAGAAGACCTTAAGCAGTTCGGTTTGTACATTGCTTAAAGGCGGATTCATGGAGACTCTCATAAATTTATTTTTTGTTTACCTAACAAATATAGTTCGAAAATATTTCTCAATGAGCCTAGGACTAATTCTATGATTCGATAGGAGCGGTGTATTTGCTCACCAGTCAGCAAAAAATCCGCATAAAAAAACCCTCCCCAACCGAAGTTAGAGAGGGAAAAATATTTTTTGGAAATAGAACTAAGCTAACGCGTTTACGCGCTTCGCCAGCTTGCTCTTTTGGTTTGCAGCTTTTTTCCAGTGGATGACATTCTTCTTGGCCAACTTGTCGATCATGCCGCTCACTTCTTTTAAAAGTACCGCTGCTTCATCTTTCTTAGTAGTGCCAGTCAATTTCTTTATTTGAGTGCGGGTGGTTTTCGCCTGGTAGCGATTTCTCACGCGTTTCGTCTCATTTGCTCTGATTCTTTTCTCTGCTGATTTGTGGTTTGCCATATTGCTTTTCTAAAAGGACTGCAAAAATAAGGGCAATAAGCTGATTTGCAAGCACAAAGTCTTAAAATGTATGGATAAGTGACTTTGAAGACCTATTTATTTTTTGGCCAAATTTCCCTCGAAAAGCAGCCAGGTGTCAGGATCCATTATTAGTTCTTGAGGTGGAAAAGGTACAATCAGGCTTGTTTTTGATGTTTTAGAGTCAATTTGAATCGTTTGAGAGTGGGTTTTACCATCCCGTCCCACCATTTTTAGGTCTAGCGGAAAGCGAAAATATATTCCCGGCTGCACTTGAGAAATCTCTAGAATGACCTGACTGGTTTTGGAGTCATACCGCCAAGTGCCGGTGATTTTAGGATGCCCTCCTTCAAAAAGCCACTGATCGAAGAACAACCTGAGATTTTTTCCAGAAGCGGTTTCCATTGTTCTTTGAAAATCAACTGTCATGGCATTGCCATATTTGAAAGCCTCATAGTATTGACGGATTCCTTTCCAAAAATCTGCATCTCCAAGTTGGTGCCGAAGCATATGCAACACCCAACCTGCTTTCTGATACGTATTGGTGCTAAGCACTTTGTTAATGTCGGTTAAGGTTGTGTCAACAATAGGTGCCGGATTTTTTTGGTAGTACTTGATGACTTGATCGCGATCTTGTTGTTGTTCTTTCACCAGGCGATCGCGGCCATAGGCATGTTCTAAATACAAGTTCGCGAAGTAGGTGGCAAAACCTTCACTTAGCCATACATGATGCCAATCATTTTCGCTGGCTGAATTGCCAAACCATTGATGAGCTTCTTCGTGTGCGATCAATCCTTCGTGATCGCCCTTTCCGTTGACAGAGCTCTCGGAATAAAAAATAGCACTCGCATTCTCCAGTCCTCCCCAACGGGTCTTCGACTGAACGTTTGCCAACTTCTTAAATGGGTATGGGCCGATGTTTCGATGAAAGTAGTCCAGCACTTTAACAGCGACCGCATAGTCATAAAATCCTTCTGCCCGGTTTTGGGGATAGACCCAACTCTCTACACCAATATCATCGACCTTGCCAGCATGTTGTACTGCAAATCGGGCAATACCCACCACCATGACTTTCACCGGGATGGGCACCTCTTCGCGCCAGTGCGTCAATTTCCTTTTTGAATCAATAAAGCTCTCTTCGATTTTTAAACCATTGGAAACAACCGCATAATGCAACGGAGCTATGATGATAAAATCAACGGCAGATTTGTCACTGGGGTGATCGATTACAGGTAGCCAGTGGTGGCCGCGGTCAGGCCAATTGTCGCCAAAGAAGCCGCGGTCGCCATATTTGTTTTTGCCGATGATGAGCCCATCTTGGGGGATGCCTTTATAGTCTATTTTGAAGCTAAGTTGTTCGTTGATCGTTATTCGTTGGTCGAGAATGATTTTCAAGCGATCATTCTTATGTTGAAATGAAAGTGTTTTTCCGTCTAATCTCACCTGGGTAACCTCCATTCCAAATCCTTGGGCGTTCTTATTGGTAAGGTCAAGTTCAAATTCAGCGATAGACTTTTTGAACAGGATTAGAATAGATGCTTTTCCATAAATCACATCGGTAGAGTCATTCACTTCTAACTGAAAGGTGTACTGTTTTACATCGATGAACGGATTCCTTGGGTAGGGATCTGTGGCAAATGAGGCCGTGGCGATGAAAAGGAGGAGTGAGAGAAGTTTGTTCATGCTTCGTATTTTATTTCGAAAGGTAAAGATTTTACGCAAAGGCACTAGGGCGCCAAGAAAAGTATTCGGTTGCCCTTGGCGCGTTGACGTCTTTGCATGAAATTTGTATTCGAATGAAGCATTTTCAAAAGATATTGCTAATCACTATTCCGTTTCTTTTTTTTAGTTGGGGCTTCTTCGCTCACCAAAAAATTAATCGACTGGCTGTATTCACATTGCCCGTTGAGATGATTGGCTTCTATAAGGAGAATATCCAATACATCTCTGAGGCGTCAGTGAATCCCGATCGCAGAAGATATGCTATTCCTGAAGAGGCGCCTCGGCACTATATTGACTTAGATGAGTATGGCGATAGTGCTGCGACAAAACTGCCGCGCTATTGGAAAGATGCAGTAGCGAAATACGGAGAGGACAGCCTTACTCGGCATGGGATTGTGCCGTGGCATATCAATCGTATTTATTATCAGCTAAAAGACGCCTTCTTACTAAAAGATCCAGATCGGATTTTGCGCTTGTCGGCAGACCTCGGTCATTACATTGCGGATGCTCACGTGCCATTGCACACCACAAAAAATTACGATGGCCAACTTAGCAATCAAATCGGGATTCATGCTTTTTGGGAATCGCGATTGCCGGAATTATTTTTTAATGAGTACGATTTCTTTGTCGGAAAGGCTCAATACATTCCAAATGTGCAATTGGCAGCATGGAATGTGGTGGCAAAAGCCAACCTAGCCCTTGATTCGGTGCTACGTTTTGAAAAGCAATTGTCTCAAAAAATGGGAGACAGAAAATTCAACTTTGAGTCGAAAGGGAAACAAACGGTGAAAGTGGTGTCGGTCGAATACGCCAGAAGCTACCATCAGTTGCTGTCGGGTATGGTCGAGCGGCAGATGAGAGAGAGTGTAAAGATGATCGGTGATGTGTGGTATACTGCCTGGGTCGATGCCGGTCAGCCAGACTTAAAAGTGTTAATCGATTACAAACCCACCGAAGAGGAATTGGTATTGAGGAGAGAGGAATTGAAAAAGTGGAAAGAGCAACGGTTGTCGAATCCGCGTGTGCACGAAACGGAAGGGAATTAGAAGTTGTCTCAAATTTTTTTTGAATTAGTTGGCGTCAGACGGCTATATTTTACACAGAATCAGCCGTCAGACGCCTTCAAGATATCGCTTGGCTCTACGATGCTATTGAAAAGATATTTTAACATCTTTGCGTTTACAATCCTCCATGACTTTAACTAACGATCAAGTAATTAAAATACGCAAACAAGTTGTTTGGCTTATTGTCATTGCAACAATGGTCAGACTGTTGTTGGCCTCACAGTTGGAATTAGCGAATGATGAGGTGTACTATTGGACCTATGCGCTGTTTCCTGATTTGAGTCATTTTGATCACCCGCCCATGGTTGGTTTTTTGGCGCAGGTGTTTACAGCTAATCTGTTTTTCACGGATGATTTTTTCTTGCGACTGGGAACCATTGTGTTATCCGCAGCAAGTACATGGACGATCTTTTGTATCGGGCGAAAAGTAAAAGACGAATTGGCGGGACTCTATGCTGCCTTACTTTACACCTCTTCCATCTATTGCTCCATCATCAGCGGCTTTTCATTAATTCCCGATGCGCCTCAGGTATTTTTCTGGTTGTTGAGTTTGAATGCGGCATTGGATGTGTTGCCCGTTGAGAAAATCACCAACGCACACCGGATAAAGATGATGAGTATCGGAGTATTTGCCGGATTGGCGATGTTATCGAAGTATCACTCTGTTTTTATTTGGATTGGCATTTTACTGTATGTGCTTTTTGAAAATCGAAAATGGTTGCTGGATTATTCGCTCTATGCATCAGGCATTATTTCGCTGCTGGTTTTTTCGCCAGTGATCATTTGGAATGTGCAAAATGATTTCATCAGCTTTACCTTTCATGGCGATCGGGTAGCTCCTGCATTCGAAATTCGACCCGATTATTTTTTCACAGAGATAGGAGGACAAATTGCATATAACAATCCCCTTAATATTATTTTGATCGTAATTGCGCTAATGGCGCTGGCGAAGGGTAAACGCTTTTTGGATTCATCATTCAAGTGGATTCTATTATTCAATGCGATTCCACTCTGGCTGTTGTTCACCGGTTTTTCCGTTTTTAGAAGTACGTTGCCGCATTGGTCGGGTCCGGCTTTCTTGTCGTTGATAGTGATTAGCGCTGTCTATTGGTCTGAGCGAATAGCCTTGCAACATCTTTCCGAAGCCAACACGATTCGTCCTTTGCGAATGTTGCTACCAAGTTATTTTTTAGCATTTCTTTTGGCGGCTATACTTTATGTAATCAATTATTCGCCATTCCCGTTAGGGAAGCAATCGGACGTCCAAAATTTTGGAGAGTACGATTTCACACAAGACATGTTTGGCTACGATCAAATCGAGGATGCCTTTAAAAGAATTGCTGCAAGAGAAGAGTCGAATGGTTTGATGAAAAAAGGATCGGGGCTGATTTCCAACAAATGGTTTCCGGGCACTCATCTAGATTTTTATGTTGCTCAGCCCCATCACCGCAAGTTGTTTTTGATTGGCAGTTTGAATGAGATCCACAAGTATGCCTGGATCAATGAGCAGCGGGGTGGGTTAGAAAAGGGACAAGACTATTATCACATTGCCGTGAGTAACTATTACAAGAATCCAACTGAAGCGTTTGGAAACTACTTCGAAACGATTGTACCTCTTGACACCGTTCGTATCACACGAGGGGGCGAGACGATGCGCCACGCTTTTTTTTATCGATTGAAAAATTACCAAGGAAATTTCGAGAATCCGTTAACGCATTGATATGCTGGAAACATTATCACCCATAGCTATTAAGTTTTTCCGGTTTGTGCTGGTAGGTGCTTCCGGTTTGATAGTTGATTTTGGTCTCACCTATTTATTCAAAGAGAAATGGAATATGAATAAGTACATTGCCAATGGAGTTGGCTTTTTTATGGCCGCCACCAGCAACTTTTTCATCAACCGCTCTTGGACGTTTGCAAGTGTAGACCCAAACGTGGGCAGTCAATACGTAAAGTTCATTTTGTTCTCACTGGTTGGGCTAGTGATCAATTCTATGATTGTGTGGCTGCTGAATGATCGCTTAAAAAAGAACTTTTATCTTTCAAAAGCAGTAGCTACCATTATCGTTACACTTTGGAATTTCCTCTCTAACTTTTTGTTTACGTTTCGGTAGGAACAAAGAAAGCTCCGGGAAGGAGCTTTTAGGTAATTAGATTTTTCTGCTTAGTTAGAGGTGGTTGAGTCTGACGGTGCCATCTCCTCACTAGGTTCGGCTGCTGGACTGTTCTCCACCAATTGCTTCAGTTCCTTCAGCCCATCTTCATATTGGCCTCCGAGCATCATTCCCATCGTTGCCCACATTGCTTTGCCACCAAGTCCAATGTTTTCGCCATCATAGGTCCAGGTAACGTTCGTCCCATTTCCTTCCGGACTTAGTTTAAACTCTGCCCATATTTTACCTTCCATACCCTCGAAAACCAAACCGGTTTTGACGCGCTCATTTTCAACACTCTCTTCTACCCACTGAGATCCTTGTTTCATAATCTCTCCATACCAGTTCATTTTGGCACCGACCCCCGCTTCAGGGCCTTCAAAAGTCTGCTTGGCTTCGGGGTCCATCTTGCTCCAGGGTGACCAAGCGGTAAAACTCTTCAGGTTGTTCAAGTGAGGAAAAATGGCCGATGCGGGCGCATTGATCACAATAGATTTTTCGACATGTCCTTTAGAAGGCTGAACCAGAACAAAGGCGAACGCAAGCCCCAGAATGCCGATTACAACAAAGCCGATAATTTTTAATGCTTTCATAGTTTAGGTGTTTAAGGGTATTGGGATGTCGAAGTTGAACAAATATGTAATCAAAAGATTGCTGAATTGACCAAAAAAATCAAACTTAGGGTCAGTAAAACCCAAATCCTATGAACCTCTTCAACAATCCAAACCAAATTCCTCAGAGTTATGGCCTTAAGATAGCTGCAGGCCTGATTGCTTATTTTCTTTTGATGAAGGTGACTGGCCTTAGCCATATCGTAGAACTACGGTTGCTCAATCTTCTCGTATTGGTGGTTGGTGTATACTTTGCGTTGAAGAAGTTTAAAGAGACACATGGCAAGCACCTTAATTATTTTTTGGCGTTGGCGACTGGCGTTGGCACGGCAGCCATTGGCTCGTTAGTATTTGCGTTGTTTCTTTTTACATGGATGAAGTTGGATTCAAACATGATGCAGGAAATTATCAATAACGAGCCCATGGGGCGCTATCTGAATGCCTACATGGCATCGTTTATAGTTGCCTTAGAGGGCGTGTTCTCTGGCTTGTTTGTAACGTTTGTGTTGATCAACTATATCAACACAGATGAAGTGGGAGGGGCTTAGTTAAACTTCGCGCCTTTTTTATCGATCGATTTCAAAAACCCGTTGCAACCGCTTCAAGTGCAAAATGATCAGAAAGATCTTTGTTGCCAGTACGCCATGGATATCTAATTATTTGCACCTTTCTTTTTGCAATTGTCAGATTAGAAGTCATTGGGCGAAAAAGAAAATAATCTAACAACAATCGGAATTCTTTTCTTTTCTCGCAGAGATCGTTGTTAGGTCTGTCCATTGTAAACTGATGTTCCCCATCCAGATCGCCATCACTTGCCTGCAGCTTTTGGAGCATGGTTTCATATCGTGCGATTCGCTGCTCAAAGTTCTTGGGTAGATTGGCAGGCAGATTTTTGGGCAATTCCTTGATCGTATTAAAATCTCCACAAATGAACTGCGGGATGCCTTGTTGCTCATTGGGTTTCAAAAGCTCATCGTATAATTGTTGATACTGGCTGTACATCGTTTCTTGCATTCCAAATGCTTGCAGGTGGGTGCCAATAACATGGATGGGTTTCCCCTTAACTTCAATCTCAGCCAGCATAGCGCCTTTTCTGGATAATCTATCCGGCCCGCTGCGATTCCTGAACCTGATTTCTTTTACATCTTTAATGGGGTGGCGACTGAAAATCATCACACCACCATTTGTTTTTAGGGCGATGGATTTTTTGTTGAGGACGTTAGTTTGAGCAGGAAATTCAGATTGAAGTTCTTTAGCAATAATCCGTCTGCTTCTTCGGTAGAATAACTCCTGAAACACTACAACATCATACGGGCTTTTTTTCAATTGCTCGGCAATGATCTTGGCTCTTTTCGCTTTTCCATTGTAATTGATTCCTCGTGGCAACATTTGAATGTTCCATGATAAAATTTTAAGCGAATCTTGACCTTGGCAAAAGGTAGAAGCAAGAACAAGCACCCCACCTAAAAAATAGGATCGCATACTAAATGCTATCTCTTATAGCTTTTGAACCAACTACCAATGGACATGGCTAACACACCGAGTACGGCTTCTTTAAAAATCCCGGCTGACATTTTTGATTGGCCGAGCGTGCGATCAGTGAAGATAATGGGGACTTCGGTAATTTTAAATCCATATTTCCAGGTGAGAAATTTCATCTCAATTTGAAAAGCATATCCGATAAACTTGATGTTGTCAAGCTGAATGGTTTCCAGAACGGTTCTCCGGTAACAGACAAAGCCAGCTGTTGTGTCGTGGATTGGCAGGCCGGTGATAAAGCGTACATACTTACTGGCGAAATACGACATCAGTACACGACTCATTGGCCAATTAACAACATTCACTCCTTTTGAATAACGGGAGCCAACGGCCAAGTCATGACCCTCTTCTTCACACGCAAGATACAGTCGCGTAAGGTCTTTTGGGTTGTGCGAAAAATCCGCATCCATTTCCAATAAGTAGTGATATCCCTTTTTTAGACCAAATTTAAACCCTTCGATATAAGCTGTTCCCAGTCCCAATTTGCCCGCTCGTTGCAATAGATGCAACCTTGTTTCCAGTGCGTTGTACTTGGCCTGAAGACCCTTTACAATATCAGCTGTTCCATCGGGTGAGTTGTCGTCTACTATCAAAAGATGAAAATCTTTTGGCAAAGAGAGCACCTCATCTACAATCGCTTGTATATTTTCTTTTTCGTTGTAGGTAGGAATTATGACTAATGCGTTGCTCAATTCTTTTCAGTTATTTAACAATAGGATCCCTGCAAACTAACAAACCCAATGTCAGACTGAGTTTATCGAAGTCGACTCGTAGCAAGAATGGTCAGTTTTCGACAGGCTCAAACGGACAACTAATTTAGATTGCGTAAGTCAATTGATAACAAAACTATAAAAAAGGAACGTTTATACAATTGATTAATTTTACGGCATGAAAAAATGTGTTTTTCTAGATCGCGATGGTGTTTTAAACGAAGATAATCCCAATTACACTTATCGTGTCGATCAATTTAAGATTTTGCCCGGTGTGGTAGAAGCGCTACACGAACTAAAGTCTGCCGGGTACTTATTGGTGGTGGTCACCAACCAATCTGGCATCGCTCAGGGCATTTATACGCAAGCAGAAATGGAAGCCTGCCATCAGTACTTGCAAGATGCTTGTGGGCATCTCATTGATCATTTCTATTTTTCGCCTTGCCATCCGACCGTTTCTGCATCGTTGACCCGCAAGCCGGGCACGCTCATGTTTGAAAAGGCCAAAGCGAAATTTAACATTGATTTTTCCGCCTCCTGGATGGTGGGCGATCGTGGCAGGGATATCATTCCCGCCAGGCAATTGGGTTTGCGAACGATTCAAATAGGCCATGACATTGAACCCGAGAATAAAGCGGACTTTGGTTGCATGAATTTGAAAGAGGCCTCATCTTTAATAGCCAAAACGAACACCTTAGCACAAAACCAACTTTTATGAAAAAATACATACTCATTTTACTGTTGCTGATACCAGCACTCGTAAACGGTCAAACTTTTGAGGGTACCGTCAAATGGTCTATGAAGATAGAAATCACTGACCCTAAACTAAAAGCACAAATGGAACAGGGCATGAAGCAAATGAGTGATCCCGCTAATCAGTCAAAAGTGAAGGAAATGCAGGAAAAAATGAATGACCCGCAGATGAAGGCCATGCTGGATGCCAACCCGCAAATGAAGGCGCAGATGGAAAATGCAATCAAAGTAATGCAAGGTGGAAATTCGTCTTCTTTGGTACCCAGCAACTTTCTTTTTAAAACAAAAGGAGGGAATACGTTAACGATCATACAAGGCGGAATGATGCCGATGGACCTTTTGTATTTAAAAAACCAAGACAAAACCTATCGCTTAGACCGCAAGAATAAAACCTATTCTATTTTGCAACAGGGAATTTCGCCAGCGCAGCAGGACAAAGCAAGCAAACCGGAAACGAAGGTGACTAAGACAAGTGAAACGATGAAAATACTTACCTACAATTGTGTTAAATATATTGTGGCGGTAACCAACCGAGGCAATACTACTAATCAGATCTATTGGACAACTAACGAAATCAAAGATTTTGACATGAAGGGTTTGACCAAGCAGAGAATGGGTGATGCAGGCCAACAAATGTTCCATGAAGGGGTTGAAGGTGTGCCTTTAAAGATCGAAATGGTTACACCGCAGGGTAATATGACTATGGAAGCAATAGAGATAAAGAGAGAATCCCATAAAGCATCGGACTTTGCGCTACCGGCAGATTACAAAGAGGTGCAAGGGATGTTTTGAAGCTAACCTGGTTAATTAAAAATTTCTATAAAATCGAAGAGGTTTTCAGCCATTGAAAGCCTCTTCGATTTTGTTAAGTAAAAGGAGATATCAAATTGTCCCGGTCACCTTTAACTTAGTCGGTTTCTGACGTTTCGGTGCATGAGCTTCCTCATAGCCTAAAATCTTCATCATGCTTTCGCTGGTCTGTTCACTGGCAAAAAGTTCAGTAGAAAGTTCACCGTCTTCATTTCGGTCGATGAGCACGTGCTTGGGTGCAGGTATCAGGCAATGCTGTATACCTCCGTAGCCTCCCAGAGATTCCTGGTATGCCCCTGTATGAAAAAAGCCAATATGTAACGGCTCTTCATCCGTAATCATAGGAAGGAAAACTTCTCCTGTATGCGCTTCGGAGTTATAGTAGTCCTGGCTATCGCAGGTAAGGCCTCCAATATTTATTTTGTGATAGGGATCATCCCACTTGTTCAACGCCATCAAAATATACTTTTGATTCATTCCCCACACATCGGGTAGATGAGTAATGAACGAGCCATCAATCATATACCAAAGCTCTTTGTCGTTCTGTAGTTTTTGATCTACTACAGAATAAAGTACGGCTCCGCTTTCGGCTACCGTAAAGCTTCCGAATTCCGTAAAGATGTTGGGTACTGGTACGTTATTCTTTTCACAGATCCACTTAATGTTCTCCACGATTTGTTCAATCATGTACTTGTAGTCATACTGAAAAGTCAATGAAGTTTTTACTGGAAATCCGCCACCAATATCAATCGAGTCGAGCGTAGGGCAGATTTTTTTCATCTCACAATACTTGAAGATAAATCGGCTCAATTCACTCCAATAGTATGCGGTATCTTTAATTCCTGTGTTGATAAAAAAGTGCAACAGCTTCAGTGAAGCCTTGTTGCTGGTCGCAATTTTTTCCTTGTATAAAGTGTTAATGTCATTGTAACGAATGCCGAGGCGCGAGGTGTAAAATTCGAACTTAGGTTCTTCATCGGCAGCCACACGAATACCTACGTTGTAAGGCTTTGTAACATTCTTTTCGTAGGTATCGATTTCACTTAAGTTGTCCAGAATAGGCATGCAATTAAAGCCGTCATTCAACAGATCTGTAATATAGTCCCGGTACTTGGGCATTTTAAATCCATTGCACAAGATAAACGTTTCTTTACTGATTTTTCCGCGACCGTAAAGTGTACGAACAATGGGGATATCAAAGGCTGATGAAGTCTCAATATGAATGTCGTTCTTCAACGCTTCTTCGAGCACAAAATCATAGTGTGAAGATTTGGTGCAATAGCAGTAAGTATACGTGCCATTGTACTTAAACCGCTCCATGGCGTTATTAAAAGCTGCTTTTGCGAATCGGATATTCTCACTGATCTTTGGGAGATATGTGATTTTTACAGGCGTTCCATATTGCTTGATGATGTCCATTAAAGGCACGTCATTAAACAACAATTCATGGTTTCTTACCTTAAATTCCTTTTGTGGAAATTCGAAGGTTTGCTCAATTAGTTCGCGATAGCTCTTCATTTCTTTACTAGTTGTTCGTTGGTGGGCTGGTGGAGGTCTTCGAACAACGCTGAGCGATCAACCAACAACCTAAAAATTTGGGTGCAATATTGCCATAATTTTGCCATCTTTGCAATAATTCAAAAGGTATGGTTAGCTACAGTTCCTTGGTTTTTGCAATCGCACATGCGCTCCCCGATTTCTGACGGGATTTAGCCAAAGAACGTTCGTTTTTACCGGTAGTTAATCATTGTATTCAAATCATATTTTTGTGAAGGGGAAAGAAATAAAAATCATTGAAGTAAAGTCAGAAATTGGTGCAGGAACACGCGGTGCCAGTTTGGGCGTGGAAGCGATGAAAATCGCCAGCCTGGATTTGAAGTCGGATTTGTTCAGAAAGTACGATTCGATTGAAGTTGAGAATGTCAACGAATTGCTTTTCGATGGTGCCGAGCATGCCTATGCCAAGTTTATCGATGGCGTTTTAATCATGGAAGAGCGTGTTTGCCTGGAGGTATACGAGCAATTGTTCGATGATTTTTTTCCGTTGATTATGGCGGGTGATCATTCCACAGCGTACGGCACTATAGCAGGCATTAAGAAGGCCTACCCAAAAAAGAAATTGGGTGTTGTGTGGATTGATGCCCATGCCGATATGCATACACCCTTTACAACGCCTTCTGGCAATATGCACGGAATGCCTTTGGCAATGGCACTTGGCCTCGACAACTTTGAATGTAAAGTAAATGACCCGCGTGGTGAGACGTTAGACTACTGGGAACAGATCAAGAATGTGGGCATGCAAGGGCCAAAGATTAATTCGGAAGATCTTGTATACATAGCTGTTCGTGATTTTGAGAAGCCGGAAAATTACCTAATTAATAAAAATAACATCAACTTTATTGAAGTAGAAGACATCAAGAAATTCGGAGCAGAACAAATGGCTCAAAAAGTATTGCAGATGCTCGATCACTGCGACTTGATTTATGTTTCATTTGATGTAGATGCCATTGACAGTCGCTTTTCAACCGGCACTGGCACACCGGTGCCCAATGGACTTACCGTAGAGGAGGCAAAAGTGATTAATCTCGAGCTTTGCAAAGATCCTCGTGTGTGTGCGTGGGAAATTGTAGAGATAAACCCAACGCTGGATACCGAAAACAGAACAGCGGAAAGTGCGTTCGAGATTTTAGAAGCTGCTGCTAAATCGGTTGAGATGCGGCCGGTGTTGGCAGAGTAGCTAGCCTAATCTGTTACTTTTTTCTCAATATCCTCAATAGCATAGAGATCGATCTGTCCAAAAGTCTCTACGTAAGGCTTATGCATATAATAACCTTTTTCGAATAGACTCTTTGCCTTCGCTATCTGCTCTTTCGCAATTTGTTTTCTACCCTGCTCAAAGTTAATCATTGCTAGATGGTAATAAGCATCAGACGAAGAGGGGTAATATTTAAGACATTTTTCTAAGTCGACCACGGCCTTTTCATATTCTCGTAATTTCATAAACAAAATAGCCCGATGTATAAACGCGAATACGTCTACCCAATCTTCACCACTTTTAGTAGTTACCTCATTGATGTATTTAGTGTAATAGTCTAATGCTTTTTCTTCTTCGCCTAGTTGAAAATAAGCAAGCCCCCGAAGATAGTCAACACTCATGCTTTGGGGATAATCTGTAAAACCGGGCGTTAGAGTATCTGTTGCATTAAAATCGGCAATGGCAGATTCATAGTCTCGGTAGAAGAACAATTTCAGATAACCTCGCCATCCTTGCCATGTCACTGGGTCAAGCTCAACCGCTTTGTCAAAAAGGGGTTTCCATTCATGAGGGATGCCGCGCTTCAAATAGGGTACTGATAGTTCTCTCCATGCCGCTGCATTAGCGGGGTCTAGCTTTATGGCAATCTCAATAAGTTCCATATTTTCTGGACTTCCTTGGCCGAAATTTTTCTCTCCGTTTTCTAAGTATTCTATTGACATCTTTTTCCTCTCAGAAATTGAGTAGTCTTTATAATCGTCAGAGTTTTGACAATTTGAAAGCGACAATAGAGCGAATAAACTAAGGCAAAATTTCAATGATTTTACTATCACGCAATTTGTAAGTTAAGTATATGTTATAATCCCTTGATTCATTCTCCCAAATGGCAGGTTGCCATTCTTTAAATTGTTGAGTAATTGAAAATAAATGCGAAATCAATTCTTTATTAAATTTTTTTGGCTTTGAATCCAGATCGTTTTCTATGATCTGATATCGTCCTGCCGACCCTTTGCAGTTGACAACGAAGCGAAAGGTTAAGTAACCAGACTCATTTCCAATCGCAGAATATTTCTTTGCAATAGAATCTCGCAATGCTCTCTTTCCATATTTATATCCAGCATAGGGTTCGAAGTTGTAATATTCATAGATACGATCACTGCATGTTTTAAATTCCTTGTCACCCAAAGCCGTGGCTGGATCAATGTATCCTATATCGTGAGAATACTTCTTACTCTCTTTTTTGCAAGAGAGCAGAATGACTAAAAATCCGATGCAATAAAAAGTGCTTTTTAATGGAGTATTCATTCAAACCAACTAATTCGCCTTTGCCAAATTCACAATCACTTCCCAGTTAAACTGAACAAACTTATGCAATGATTCTTCCAGTATGCGCTCTTGGTCGCTGTGGGCGCCAAAACCTTTAGGCCCATCTTCTATGTCCGTCATCGGGCCGATGCCGTAGCACTCTACACCTTTTGCACGTAAGAATGCCATGTCGGTGGCGCCTGTTGGCATGGTTGGGATTGTAACGGTGTTGTAAATTTTCTTGATTGCAGCTTCGGTTACTTTAAAGGCATCCGATTCTAACCGAGAGGGCCTTGCTGACGGGCGCAGGTTTTTTGTATTCGCAACAATCTCGATCTGCGAATCGTTGATCACGCGTTTCATTTCGGCCAATAGCGCTGACATGTCTTCATCGGGCAACGCGCGTATATCCAATGTGGCTTCGGCCTCACTGGGGATTACATTACTCAAATAGCCACCTTTAAAAATATTGGGCGAGATAGAGGTACGAAGTGTGGAGTACATGCGCGGTTCTTTGGCTGCGAAGTACTCTTGTGCTTTTTCGGCCTCTTTGTCGTTCACCACAGCAAGGTAACGTGCTGCATCGACAGGGTTGCTAACGGATGCTAGTCGTGTAAAAAACGCGCGGGTTGTTTCGTTCAAGCGCATGGGTGTTTGCCACGCTGCAATTTTCGAAATCGCTTGCGAGAGATGGACGATCGCATTGTCTTGCAAGGGAACTGATCCATGTCCAGCGGTGCCTCGTGCGATTAGTTTTGCACCTCTTGGCACTTTTTCGGTAGTAGAAACTGCGGCATACACTATTTTCCCATCTTTGCGCGTGACGCTTCCACCTTCGGCAAAGCAAAACTCGGCTTCGATATCTGCCCAATGTTCGTTCACCATAAAATCAATACCCACTTTTGTATTTGATTCTTCGCCTGCTTCTGCTAAGAAAATCACGTCTCTATCCAACACAATACCTAGTCTTTTTAGTTGAAGCATCACCATTAAAGCGGCCACCACATTGTCTTTGTCATCTACCGCACCGCGTGCATACACATAACCACCATCGCGAGTAGCTGAAAAAGGAGGATGTATCCATTTGGTCGTATCAACACTGACCACATCAGTATGCGCCATGATCAACACAGGTTTTTTGTTGCCGTTTCCTTTTATGCGCGCTACCAAGTTGGGGCGCTTGGGATCATTCGAAAAGACTTTGGTGGAAATTCCTTCTTTATCCAAAACTGATTTGAGGTACTCTACCACAGGTGCTTCGAAGCCCGTGGCTACGCTTGAGTTGATTTTTAATATCGCTTGAAAATGTTTGAGAGTTTCATCCTGCAATTTGGCCCAATCGGGTTGTTTGGTTTGGGCGTGTGTGAAAGAGAGTGCCAGAGTAAATAAAGGCAAAAAAAGGAATTTTAATGAGAAGCGCATATCGTTGGGTTTAGGTCAATATTTGGTAGGGCAAGATAGGGATTTTGCGCCATGGGCAGAATTTTTTTTTACGCTAAGGGCTTGATTTCAGGTGACGGTAAAATTGAGAAAACACTTGTGGACGCGTATGCCAGATGGAAAACGAGTTGAAATCATCCCTGCAAATTCATTTTTTTAGTTTAAATTTGCAGGGATGATCCAAAGGCATATAATTCAACTTATAATTGATCGGGCAAAACGCTTTCCCGTAGTAGGCGTAATTGGACCACGGCAAGTGGGTAAAACAACACTGGTCAAATCGATCCTTAAAGTGACCCCCAAAGATACGGTCTATCTGGATATGGAACTGCCATCTGATCTCAATCAGCTTCGTGAACCTGAACTATATTTTAAGGAAAATATAAAGAGAACCGTGGTATTGGATGAGATACAACACAAACCAGGACTATTCCCCGTAATGAGATCAGTGATAGATGTCAATCGGAAGCCGGGGAGATTTATCGTTACGGGCTCGGCTTCACCAGATTTGCTCCAACAAGGGTCTGAGACATTGGCTGGGAGAATCATCTTTTGTGAATTGGGTCCTTTGTCATTGGTAGAAACAAAGTACATGGAGTACCAGAAACTTTGGTTGAGAGGTGGATTTCCTGGCGCCTACTTGGCAAAAAGTAACAAAGACAGCTTTGAATGGCTTAGTAGTTTTCTCAGGACTTACGTTCAGCGGGATATTGCTGTATTAGGGTTATCGATAAATAGGTCGTTGGTCATGCAGTTGTTACAAATGATCAGTAGTTCGAATGGGTCGGTCATCAATTACAGCTCTCTTTCAAAGTCGTTGGGTGTGTCAGTAACCACCATCATGAAGTTTGTAGATATTTTGGAAGATACTTTTATGGTGCGCAGGTTAACCGCCTATCATCACAACATTAAAAAGCGGATTGTTAAGGCTCCCAAAATTTTTATACGAGATACCGGGTTACTTCACACACTTTGGAATACCCATAGCATGAAAGCGTTGTTTAGTCACCATTTACTTGGGCATTCATGGGAAGGTTTTGTGATTCAGCAAATTGCCACTCACCTGCGTGATGACGCCCAATTGTTTTATTACAGAACACAAGACGGCTCTGAAGTGGACTTGATTATTGTGAAAGGCAACAAACCTTTTGTTTCCCTTGAAATTAAATTTACAGATAATCCGGTGTTGACCAAAGGAAATCATCTGGCCATTGAGGATATAAAAGCCAAGCATAATTTTATTGTGACTCCTTCAGCTAAAGAGCATCCATACAATAAAAACGTGCGAGTCGTCAGCCTTCCGGTAGTTTTGAAAAGATTACAAGAACTTAACATTTTGATTTAGTTCAAAAAATAATGAAATTTTTACGATGAAAAAGATATCGCTAACATTTGTGCTAGTCACTATTCCATTCTTCATACTTGCACAAGAGAACGAAATGGAGTTAAGAGCCATTTATAAAAAGTCATTTGATTCAATGAGGTTTATCGGGAATAGTGATTATTTTTTTGATCGAAAGATAGATTTGGCAAAATCAGATGAGTTTAAAACAGTCGGGATAGACTTGGAGATTTTAGCAAAGACTTTGGGTGAGCATTCATTTGCTGAGAATGTTCTACTATCTGATTTAGTCATCGTTGGAAAGGTAAAGAAACGAAAATTTGACACCAACCCAGAAGCCTATTATCATTCTAAATTCCTTATTAGAGTAGATGAAACTCTCAAAGGTGTCGTTCAAAAATCCAGGGTTGCCGTTGTTTTAGTATCAGGTCGATTGAAAGGTGGTAGTTATTTAAATGTTTCTGGTGAAACCAGCTTATTTGTCGGTGAGAAAGTAATTTTAGATTTGAGGCCTGTAAACTTAGAACTTATGCAGATCGAACGGGATAAGGGGACTTTGCAAAGACAGATCAACGTGAATGGGCGAGAATATGATTTGGTTGATAAGTACCCTATCAAAGCGAACTATGTTTTTGATCGGTATAACAGAAAAATCGGAATGCTAAATGAAGTAAAGGAGACGGCAAAAAAAATTGAAGCTATTAATAGTTCTGAAAATTTTCTGTCACGGCTTATAGGTGCTCAAACCACAAAAGATAAATGAAGTAGTGTCTCTCACTCCCCCATCCGTGGTTCGGTCCTTACGAAACACTTTTTTACATTTGCTTGATTCGTGAAGACGCGAACCAAGGCGTTGGAATGATGTAACATCTTAATCTGAAGATGAACTACGTACTGGCGAGCGGCAGGGATAGTAGCGGAAATCCTTTTTGCAGCTGGGTTGGCGCGGTCGGGCAAAAAGATTGGAGCGAATAGCCCGTCAGCCGCCCCAATCCTCTTTATCACACTTGTAATTATTCGCCAAAAACTTCTCCTTGCCACTTGCCATAGTTTGAGTATTTTCGCACCAAATTCTAACCACGTCATGAGCACAAATCGCCCTATTTCCGATTTTATTGAGAAAAATTACTTGCACTTCAACTCGGCCGCATTGGTGGACGCTGCGAAAGGCTACAAAAAACATATTGCCGAGGGCAAAAAAATGATTGTGACCCTCGCGGGCGCCATGAGCACGGGCGAGTTGGGCATCAGTTTCTCTGAGATGATCCGCCAAAATAAGGTGCACATAATCTCCTGCACGGGTGCCAACTTAGAAGAAGACATCATGAACCTAGTGGCGCACTCGCACTACCGCAGAATTCCGAATTATAGAGATCTAACCCCCGAGCAAGAGTGGGATTTGTTGCAAAACCATTTGAACCGTGTCACGGACACATGCATCCCTGAAGAAGAGGCATTTCGCAGACTGCAAAAACATTTATTTAAAGTGTGGAAGGATGCCGAGGACAAGGGCGAGCGTTTGTTTCCGCACGAGTTTATGTTTCGCATGATCAACAGTGGTGACTTGAAACAATATTATGAGATCGACCCGAAAAACAGTTGGATGATTGCCGCAGCAGAAAAAAATATGCCGATGGTAGTACCGGGATGGGAAGATAGCACCATGGGAAATATTTTTGCTTCCTATTGCATCACAGGAGAACTGAAAGCCAGTACGATGAAGAGCGGGATCGAGTACATGGTTTGGTTGGCAGACTGGTACACAAAAAATTCAGGCGAGGATGGCATTGGCTTCTTCCAGATTGGTGGTGGCATTGCAGGTGACTTCCCAATTTGTGTTGTGCCAATGTTGCACCAAGATTTAGAAAGAGATAGCATTCCGTATTGGAGTTACTTCTGCCAGATCAGCGACTCGACAACGAGCTATGGTTCGTATTCGGGTGCTGTTCCCAACGAGAAAATAACGTGGGGCAAATTGAATATCGATACGCCTAAGTTTATTGTTGAAAGCGATGCGACAATTGTGGCACCTTTGATGTTTGCGTATATTTTGGATATGTAAAATAGTATTGAGTCGTGAGATGTGAGTATTGAGAAAGCGACTACCGTTCATCTCACGTCTCATATCTCATATCTCACATCCAACACTAAATGAATTTAGACCTCACCCTCCGAGCTGAAATCCAAAAAGCAATTACTGCACTTTTCAATCAATCCGTTGAGCAAGTGCAGGTACAACCGACTAATGTTGAGTTCGAAGGCTCGCATACGTTGGTATGTTTTCCGTTAACAAAACTCTCGAAGAAATCTCCCGAAGAAACGGGGACGATGATTGGTGAGTATTTGCAAACCAATTCTGGTTTGGTTAGTACGTTTAACGTGGTGAAAGGCTTTTTGAATTTGTCAATAAGCGATTCCGTTTGGGCGCAGGTGTTTGAATCGATTTATTCGAATTCTTCTTTTGGGCAACTGCCAGATAATGGCAAAGAGATGATGGTGGAGTATTCATCACCCAATACCAACAAGCCATTACACTTAGGTCACCTGAGAAATAATTTTTTGGGATATTCTGTTGCTGAAATTTATAAAGCACTAGGCTACAAAATTCATAAAGTTCAAATCATCAACGACCGCGGCATACATATCAGCAAGAGTATGGCTGCCTGGCAATTATTTGGCAATAGAGAGACACCGGAGAGCTCTGGTTTGAAGGGTGATAAATTGGTAGGAAAATATTATGTAGAGTTCGACAAGCATTTTAAAGCGCAGATTGCTGAACTGGAAAGTAAGGGCTTAACGAAAGAAGAGGCGGAGAAGCAAGCACCCATCATGCAAAAGGCGGTGGGGTTATTATTGCAATGGGAGGCAAATGACTCCGCTACGGTGGAGCTGTGGAAGACCATGAATGGATGGGTGTATAAAGGTTTTGACTCCACCTACAAGCGCATGGGTGTTGATTTTGAGAAATTGTATTACGAATCACAAACTTATTTACTGGGAAAAGATGAAGTCCTTCGGGGCGTGGAGCAGGGAGTGTTTTATAAAAAGGAAGACGGATCGGTTTGGGTTGATTTGACAAGTGACGGCCTAGATCAGAAAGTTTTATTGCGTTCAGATGGCACCTCGGTGTATATGACACAAGACATAGGCACCGCTATCTTAAGATTTCGCGATTTTCCTAAAATAGAAGGACAAGTTTACACAGTGGGGAATGAGCAAGAGTATCATTTTAAGGTGTTGTTCTTGATTTTGAAAAAGTTGGGCTATTCGTGGGCTGAGAAGTGCTATCATCTCAGTTATGGCATGGTTGACCTTCCAACAGGTAAAATGAAAAGTCGCGAGGGCACTGTCGTAGACGCTGATGACTTGATGCAAGAGATGGTGGACGAGGCAGAAAAGCAAACGCGAGAGTTAGGTAAGATTGATGAAATGAGCGAAGAGGAGATCAAGAATCTTTCTGAGATGGTGGGCTTAGGCGCGTTGAAATTCTTTTTACTAAAAGTTGATCCTAAAAAACGGATGATGTTTGATCCGAACGAGTCGATCCAATTGCAGGGTCACACGGGGCCGTTTATTCAGTACACCCATGCGCGGGTCAAGTCTATTTTGCGGAAAGCCGACTCGTTAGGTATAAAAGTAGTAGCTTCAGATTTGAAAAACATCAATTCACTGGAGCCTTCTGAACGCGAAATCATTTTCACGCTCAACAATTTTCACAACAAGCTGCAAGAAGCTTCGCGCGAATATTCACCTTCGGTGATTGCAAACTACGCCTACGAATTGGCGAAAGAATATAATCAGTTCTACCAGGCGATCCCTATTTTCAACGAAGCCGATCCGGGCAAGTTAAAATTCCGAATTGCGTTTTCCAAAGTGGTGGCAGATGTCATCAAGAGGTCGATGCATCTACTAGGGATACAAGTGCCTGAGCGGATGTAGTGTGAATTTGTTTTTCTATTGACTGAATCCTTCTGGCTTATCCGAATTGTTGTTCGGTTCAACGTGAATCAATACATGACCCAGTTGCGGTAGTTGTTCACGCAAAGTGTCCTTCAGTTGATGGGCAATAGCGTGTCCTTCTTTTACGGTCAATAATCCATCCACAATCGCATGCAAATCCACCTGGTATTTCATTCCGGTTTTGCGGATGAAACATTTTTCAGTAGCAATTATTCCATTCACCTGTAGTGAGATTGCTCTTATTTCCTCAACCAGATCATCGTAAACATGCTCATCCAGAATTTCACCTAACGCAGGTCGGAAGATGAGATAGCTATTGTACAAAATAAAACCGGAAGCAAACAGTGCTGCCCAGTCGTCTGCTGATTCGTAACCCTTTCCAAAATAAAGTGCAATGGAGATTCCGACAAAGGCTGCCATCGATGTGATGGCATCGCTCCGATGGTGCCACGCATCGGCACGGAGGGAAGAACTTTTTGTTTCAACACTTTTTTTCAACACCAGCCGGTAGCTGATCTCCTTCCAAAGAATAATTGCACCGAGAATGAAAAGTGTATAAGGCTCGGGCAAATCATGGGGCGTGCCGATGTGCAGAATACTTTCATAAGCAATAATGGTAGCGGAGGTGATTAAAAAACCAACGACCAGAAAAGTCGTGAGCGGCTCAATTCGCCCATGACCATAGGGGTGATTTTTATCGGGCGGCTTGCTCGAATATTTTAACCCAATCAATACCAGAATAGACGAGAAAATATCTGTGGTGGACTCAATGGCATCCGCAATAAGCGCATAAGAGTTTCCAAAAAAACCTGCCAACCCTTTAAGAAGGGCCATGGCGGTGTTACCGGCAATACTGAAGTAGGTGGTTCGAATGGCTAGTCTCTCTCTTTGCAACTTGAAATTTTAAGTGTAGAAAATTAACCTTTAACCGGTAAAATCAGCAGCCTGATTTAGACTAGGCTTTGCCGTTTGCACTATCCGCCCGTAAAAAGTTTAGCGATATCGTTGTAAAATACAAAGACCATCAGCAATAGTAGAATGGCCATTCCCACTTTGATTGCGTTCTCAAAGAATTTTTCAGAGGGCTCGCGACCACTTATCATTTCGTAAAGCAAAAACATTACGTAACCTCCATCCAATGCGGGTATCGGCAAGAAGTTCATAAAAGCTAACACCATGGACAGCAACCCGGTCATGCGCCAGAAGGCTTCCCAATCCCAAACCGGACCGAACATCCCAACAAGAGCAACAGGCCCGGAGAGTGACTTCCTCGGATCCAATTTTCCTGTTAACAGTTTGCCGAAGGCCTTAATTTGGAGTAACACAACCCCGAAGGCTCGTGATGTACCAAGTGGTATTGATTCTGTAAGACTATAATTGATAACTGCAAATTCTTCCTTCCCAATGTTCCTAGGAGCGAACCCAATCATCGTTTGATTTTTGAAAGACTCACTAAAAGTCAGAATTTGATCTCCTCGTTTGATTTTAAATGAAATCGAGTCACGCGGGCCGCTTTTTACAATTTCCGAAAGTTCATCAAAATAAGATATCGGCTTGCCATCTATTTCAACGAATTTATCGCCAGCCTTTAGACCAATTTTTTTTGCGATTGATTCATTTGATTCTTTGGCCTTTATCACTTCGCCCTTTTCATCGTAAACAGAAGTCACTTTTTCCTCAATTTTGCCAACTATTGCAGGTATTCGATAGGAGATGAATTTGGATGCTGTTTCTTTCGAGTTAAAATTTTCAATAAAATTCCCAGGGATCGGTATTTTTACTTCTTGACCCTCTCTCAATACCGTGTAACTGGCATTTTCGGACAACATAAAACCCGGTTTTAATAGGTCGTCAAAATTTTGATAGTCATTGCCGTTGATTCTAATAATCTGGTCACCGGTTTTTAGGCCTAGCTGCTGAGCAAGAGCCATCGCGTGAATTCCACCATGGCGATTTACATACTCTTTAGGCAGCGTTGTGTCACCAATAAAATAGGTAATCCCGATGAAAATTAAAACGCCTACAACAACATTCACAATAATTCCGCCCATCATTACAATTAATCGTTGCCAGGCCGGCTTCGAACGAAACTCCCAAGGTTCAGCAGGAGCTTTTAATTGTTCTTTATCCATACTCTCATCCACCATCCCGGCAATTTTTACATAGCCCCCTAGAGGGAACCAACCAAGACCATATTCTGTATCACCCTTCTTAAACTTCAACAAAGAGAAGTTGAGCACATTTGCCATTGGAAATAAAAAGTCAAAGAATAGATAGAATTTTTCAACTTTGATTTTAAACAGCCGTGCTGAAGCGTAATGACCCCACTCATGGACAACTATTAATACTGACAAACTCAAAAGCAGTTGAGAAATTTTAATCGTTAATTCCATAATCTAATTTGAAAATCGTCTTTGGTGAATAAAATTGCTCGCGACTCTTCTTGTTTCTTTATCCGTTTCAACATAATCCTCAAGGCCTGGTTTTGGGAGATAACTGATTTTTTCCATGCAGGTTTCCACCACTTCACTCAACTGCAAAAAACCGATATTACCATTCAAAAACCCCTCTACTGCTATTTCATTGGCTGCGTTTAGCACACAAGGCATATTGCCACCCCTCTCCATAGCTTTAAAAGCGAGTGCAAGATTACGAAAAGTTTCTGTATCGGGTGGCTCAAAAGTGAGTGCGGGATAACTGGCAAAATTGAATCGGGGGAAGTCTGAATTCATGCGTTCCGGATAGCCAAGTGCATATTGGATAGGCAAACGCATGTCTGGTAAGCCAAGTTGGGCTTTGATTGAACTATCGCGGAATTGAACCAACGAATGTACGATAGACTGCGGGTGTACAACTACTTCAATTTGCTCAGGTCGTAGGCCAAAAAGCCATTTTGCCTCAATTACTTCAAGCCCCTTATTCATCAGTGAGGCAGAGTCAATGGTAACTTTAGCGCCCATTACCCAATTTGGATGTTTAAGTGCTTGTGCTTTCGTGATATTCTTCAAATCGTCCTTTTTCCTTCCCCGAAAAGGGCCACCTGATGCCGTCAAAATGATTTTTTCAATAGGGTTGTCGAACTCACCCACCAGGCATTGAAAAATAGCTGAATGTTCGGAGTCGACCGGATAGATGTTTACGCCTTTTGATCGAGCTAATTGAGTAACCAGTTCGCCAGCGACTACCAGTGTTTCCTTATTCGCAAGTGCAATTGTTTTCCCGGCTTCAATAGCTTTAATGGTTGGTTTAAGTCCTGCATAGCCCACTAATGCGGTCAGTACTAAATCAATGGTGTCCATTTGAACAACAGAAGCGAGCGCACTTTCACCTGAAAAGACTTTAATATCCAGAGGAATGAGTGCCTCTTTCACTTGCTTATAGTAGTCCTCGTTCCCAATAACGACTGTATTGGGCTTAAACTTCTTGGCTTGCTCAATCAGTAGATCTGCATTATTTTGTGCGGTAAGCACTTCTACTTCAAATTTTTCTGGATGGGCAGCAATGACTTCCAATGCTTGGGTGCCAATTGAACCAGTTGAGCCTAAAATGGCAATATGCTTTTTATGATCTTCCCTCATGTGTCGTCATTAACTGGCGATAGTGTACTTTGTTTACGCTTCGATTTAAATAAAACAATCCGATCCGAAAAATAATATATAAAAAGCTAGCCCAGTTCTTTGCTCGAAAAGGACTTTTTGAAATTGCCAGCCGCCCATTCTCGAAAGCTAGATCGTTTAGTCCCCAATACAAATGAAAGAAAGCCTGATGGCGAAATAAAAAAGAGGGGTCAAGGTTGTAAGGATCTTCAATTTCATGCATAAAACGATCTGCTTCTTCTGTTGCATTTCTCTGTAGACAGTCTTGGTCGTTCGTTCGCCTTTGTTGGGACAAGAATCCCACCAATAGGTGAAGATTGAGATTTTGCGGAGTTACATTTCTTCGGGACAGAGAGGATCGTAGAATTCGGTAATAGTACAATGGCTCAACGATGTTGGTTGCTGGGTATTTGTCAAGTATCAGTGTTGCCAAATCAGCGTCTGCAAATTCCTCTCGAAGGTAGGCACGGTAGAAGTCCGGAAAAGCGGAGAGAACCTCTTGTCTCATAACGGTAGTTGGCCCCAAAAATTGAGATTGCTGTAGTGCTTTCGCCCTCAGTTCCGTTAGGTCGGTTAATAACTTCAACTTTCTCACCGTATATCCCTGTTCATCCACTACCCAAAATGAAGTTCCGCACATCATGAGGGTTTGGTCTTGTTTCAATATTTCTATTTGTTTTTCGAGGTGCTGTGGGTGCGACACATCATCCGCATCGGTGATCGTAAAGTAGGGCGATTGAATGTCCTTGACTAGTTTATTGATGGTTTTTACTCTCCCTTGATTGACCAGGTTGGTAATAATTTTGATGCGTGTATCCTTGTAAGATTTTGCAATACGTTGTGTTTCATCAGTGGAGCCATCGTCAATAATCCAAAGTTCAAAATCTACAAAGGTTTGAACTAGTAGACTCTCAATGGCCTCTTGCAGGTAAAGGGCGGCATTGAACGCAGGCATTAGGATAGTGAGCTGGGGCATGCGTTTGTTGAACCACCAATTAGTCGATGAGAGGCTGCATGGCATCAGCAATCTTTCTGTCGTTGGAAAGTCTCGGTACTTTGTTCTGTCCGCCTAGTTTCCCTTGCGATTTCATATAATCGATGAAGCCATTTTTCCGCAATGAAGAAATTTTCAATAGTGAAAGGATATTTCCACTGATCAGATCATCATAATAAACATTCAATTGGCGAAGTTGGCTATCTAGTTCCATTCTAAATGCCTCGATGTTATTTGGTTTGTTGGCAAACTCAATCAACCATTCGTGGTGCGGCATACCTTCTATCGGAGCCACGTTTGGAGCCACAGTAAATTCTACCAACTCAACTTCCGGAAATTTTTGCATGGTAAACTTCATTGCTTTTTCTACTTCTTCTCCAATCACATGCTCACCAAAAGCAGAAATGAAATGCTTAATCCGACCTGTCACTACAATACGGTAGGGATTTTTCGAAACAAATTTTATCGTATCTCCAATTGAGTAGCCCCACAAGCCCGCGTTGTTATTGATAATGACCGCATAATTTTTTCCGATTTCCACTTCTTCAATAGAAAGCCGACTTGGTTTTTCATTAAAATATTCTTCTGTGGGAACGAATTCAAAAAAGATGCCTGTGTTTAGCAGCAGAAGCAATCCTTCTGAATGTTGCGAATCTTGGTAGGCGATAAATCCTTCTGACGCTGGGTACGTTTCAATCGAATCAATCTTCTTTCCTATTGTTTCAAATAATTTGGCACGGTAGGGTTCAAAATTGACACCACCATACACAAACATCGAGAAGTTTGGAAATACATCTTTGATCTTCTTTCCGGTTCGTGCCTGAATGCGATCAAAATACATTTGTGCCCAGGGTGGGATGCCTGAAATTAATGACATATCGACATTGATCGTTTCATCGATAATCTTTTCCAATTTCTCTTCCCAATCTTCGATGCAGTTAGTTTCATAACTGGGTTTCTGATTCGATCTAAGATATTGGGGTACGTGATGATTGACAATGCCCGACAGTCTTCCTGTTTTGATTCCTGCTTTCTCATCCAGTACCGGGCTGCCTGAAAGGAATATCAGGCCTCCATCTAAAAAGGATGCGTTCCCTGTCTCGTGTATATAGCTGAGCAAAGCGTTGCGTGCACTATTGATGTGGTTGGGTACAGATTCTTTGGTAATAGGAATGTATTTTGTGCCAGATGTCGTTCCTGATGTTTTGGCAAAATATTCTGGTTTGCCTTTCCATAGAATATCAGGTTCTCCGTGAAGTACCTTTTCTATATAAGGTTTTAGTGCTTCGTAGTCGCGGATGGGCACCTTCCCAATAAAATCCGAATGCGATCGGATATCCGCAAAGCCATGATCCTTACCAAAAAGGGATTTCTTTCCTTCTTTGATTAGATAATTGAAAACGTTTTGCTGGTATTGTACTGGCTGCGATGACCATTCAGCTGTCTGTTTGGCAATGTAGGCGGCAAACGGTTTGGCAAGGATTGAACGAATTCCCATAGATGGCGCAAAGGTAAAAAAATGTGTGGAGGTTCGGATTCTATCTTTTACTGCCAAAATTTCATTTTTTGGTTTTGGTTCGACATTTGCGCAACCACCACTCAACAAAAGCAATCGTTTTGCGTTGACGGACTAAACTGGAATCAGATGAATACATTCAAAACAATACTTGTAGGATTTTTGGCAGGATTAGCCGGGGCTTATACTTTTTTTGCCTACCAGACTGAGAAAACCGCCCGTCAGCAGGCGAAACAAGAATTGAATGTGAATAATTTTGAGCCGAAAGAAATCTATCGTCCCAACATTATTGAGCCAACCAGGGCCGCAGCTAGTGATAATGTGGACTTTAGCCTTGCTGCTACTAAAGCAACACCCAGCGTGGTATACATCAATAGTATTTCGCAGAGCGGAGCAACCTATTCCTATTGGGATCTATTATTTGGAGGAGGAGGTTCTCAAACCCAAGTCAGCTCTGGTTCGGGTGTCATCTTTACGCAAGATGGATACATCGTCACCAACAACCACGTGGTGGAATCGGCCGAGAAAATTCAAGTCCTCTACAACAAAAAATCCTATGATGCGGAGTTAATTGGAACAGACCCATCAACCGATTTGGCGGTTCTGAAAATCAAAGAAACAAATCTTCCAGCTATTACACTTGGAACTTCTAAAACTTTGGCGGTGGGCGAGTGGGTTGTTGCCGTAGGAAATCCCTTCTCACTTTCCTCAACGGTAACGGTGGGTATTGTGAGTGCGAAGGGGAGGAGAATAAATGTTGTCGAAGACAAGTTCCCTATCGAATCGTTTATTCAAACAGATGCAGCCATTAACCCTGGCAATAGCGGTGGAGCTTTGGTCAATAAGAATGGCGACTTAGTTGGAATTAATACAGCTATTTTATCGCGAACAGGTTCTTACACTGGTTATGCGTTTGCAGTGCCAGTGGATATTGCCAAAAAAGTAGTAGAAGATTTGATTAAATACGGCCTTCCGCAAAAAGCAATCTTTGGTGGCGATGTGATGGAATATGATTACCAAAACGCCAAAAAATATGATCTGGATGTGAACGTGAAAGAATTCAAAGGTGTTTTACTGGGCGATTTGTCAAGAGGAGGAGCCGCTGCCAAGGCAGGGCTACAAGAAGGAGATATCATCATAAGGCTAAATGAAGCAGAGATCAACTCAAAGAGTGCGTTCGAAGAGGAATTGAGCTATCGCTATCCGGGCGACAAAGTGAACATTGATTATTTGCGGAATGGAAAGAAATTGAGTGCAACTGTTACCCTTTTCAACAAAAATGGCGACACCAACCTTGTGAAGCGAAAAATATTCAATGACGGCACGTTGGGCGCCAATCTGGAGGCGGTTGAATATGGTGTTAAAATCAATAAAATACGCGATGGTCTTTTTAGCAGATTGGGGCTTCCTGAAAACTATACGATTGTTTCCATTAATCGTCAACGCGTAAAAGATCCACAAGAGGTAATTGATTTCTTTAATGAATTCAAAGGACAGGTTTATCTCTACGGGTTTAATAGCTCACGGCAAGAGGTACCACTTCGGTTTAACCTGAGATAATTGCCGGGTAGGATATCCCTTTTTAATAAGTGGGATTTTCTAAGACGAAGTGCTCTTTAAAATTTTCGTATATTGTAAATCACTTCAACCAAACCCCAGATTTATGTTAAAAAAAATACTCATCGGTGTAGGCCTGCTCCTAGTGGTCTTCGTAGGTTTTATTGTTTACAGTAATTTATTTCCAAAAAGCCCTCCCACAACTAAAGCGTTCAGCGAAAACGGCCTTGATATTAATGTGGCTTTCGGCCAACCTTCGAAAAGAGGCAGATTGATTTTTGGTGAAGAGAAAGACGGTGCATTGCAACCCTATGGTAAATATTGGAGGCTCGGAGCCAATGCGGCTACAGAAATTACATTTAATAAGGATATCAACTTCGCGGGAAAGGCAGTAAAAGCCGGTAGTTACCGCATGTATGCCGTACCGGGTGCCAATTCTTTTCAGGTTTCGCTGAATAGCGAACTCGGTGTTTTTTTGGGCGTCATGGAGCCTGATTATACAAAAGATGTTTTGAAAGTAGATGTGCCAGTTGTTCAATCGCCCACTGAGACAGAGCAGTTCACCATCAACTTTGCAAGCGACTCTACGGGAGTAAATATGGATTTTGTTTGGGATAAAATTATTGTCCGGGTGCCCATCACGGTGCAGTAATTGATTAAGTAAGCTCAAAAGCACTTTTATTATCAACCATGTCATTTTCTAAGCGGAAATGGATAGGGCTTCCTATCCTTATACTTGTTTTTCTTGGCGTAGCTATTTGGATGATCGGAAGAATCCAATACAAGTTGAATGTAATTGACGTAGAAGAGTATGATCCGATCTCTACCTTAAAAGTTCCGGAGCATCCACTTACTCACTCAAAGTTTCCTTTCATCGATGTGCACAATCACCAATGGATTATGCCTGTTCAAGATTTAGATGACTTGGTGGTTGAAATGGATTCACTCAACATGGGCGTGATGGTAAACTTAAGTGGCTTTCGAGGAAAGGTTCTGGAGTGGTCACTGGACAACGTTAGCAAAAATCACCCGAACCGATTTGTGGTATTTCTCAATGTCAATTTCGAAAATCTGGATGACAAGGGCTGGCCGGAAGAAACGCTTGCGATGATGGAAGAAGCGGTAAAGCAAGGCGTGAAAGGATTGAAAGTGTACAAAGGACTTGGTCTAACGGACAAAGACAATGAAGGCAATCGGATAGCCGTGGATGATCCTCGACTTGATCCGATCTGGGCGAAGTGTGGAGAGTTGGGTATTCCCGTATTGATTCATTCGGGTGAGCCGAATTCGTTTTGGAATCCGAAAGACAAGCACAATGAACGTTGGTTAGAATTAAAAAAGAATCCGGATCGGTATCGCGACCCCAAGAAAATTCCACCCTTCGAGCAGATAATGGGCGAACAACATCATGTTTTCAAAAAACACCCGAACACGAAGTTCATTGATGCCCACCTTGGTTGGTTCGGAAATGATTTAGAACGATTAGGAAAACTGTTCGATGAAATGCCCAACGTGTACACTGAACTGGGGGCGGTGTTGGCAGAGCTCGGCAGGCAACCGAAAGCAGCGCGTGCTTTTATGATCAAATACCAAGATCGGGTAATGTTTGGCAAAGACACCTATAAAAAAGAAGAATACTATACCTACTTCCGGGTGCTAGAGACAGGCGATGAGTATTTTGACTACTATCGAAAATATCATGCGCACTGGAAAATGTACGGGCTAGAGCTTCCCGACTCAGTACTTAAAAAGGTGTATTATGAAAACGCACTAAGAGTGATTCCCGGAATTGATCCAACTCTTTTCAGAAAAGTGGCTAACTAAGACTAAGCCGAAATACGTGACTTAAACTTCTTTGTCAGTTCTTCTACGCTGTTTTTGAAGTTGGCATCTGTTTTCATCATGTCTTCAACGGATTCCAAAGCGTGGATCACCGTGCTATGATCTCTACCGCCAAAGTTTTCGCCAATCAGTGCTAAAGTTAACTGGGTGTAGCGTTTGCAGAAATACATAGCGGTTTGGCGAGGAATAACGATTTCGCGCTTCTTCACCTTGCTCTTCATTGCTTCCAAGTCAACTTTGAAGTAATCGCCCACTGTTTTTTGGATGAAGTCAACACTTACATCCGCTTGAATTTCTTTAACGATGTTCTTTAGAACTTCTTTTGCAAGCTCTAAATCGATTTCTTTTTTCAACAGAGTCGCGTGGAAGAGTAATGAGTTCAAGACTCCTTCCATATCGCGCAAGTTGGTATCTACACTAAACGCGAGGTATTCCGCCACCTCAGTTGGAATTTCGATACCATCGGATTGCATCTTATTGTGAATGATCGCAAGTTTTGTTTCGAAATCAGGCTCTTGTAAGTCTGCTGTAAGACCCCATTTAAACCTAGAGAGGAGTCGCTCTTGGAAACCTTTCAAATCACGTGGCGGGCAATCGCTCGTCATGATGATCTGCTTACCCGACTGGTGCAACTGATTAAAAATATGGAAAAATATTTCTTGTGTTTTTTCTCGGCCCGCTAAAAACTGCACGTCATCCAAAATCAGCAAGTCTACCTGCAAATAAAAATTCTGGAATTCCTGCATCTTGTGGTTTTGCAACGCATTTAAGAACTGACTGGTAAAGTCATTTTGATCTACATATAATACAATCTTCGAGGGTAGATTTTTTTTGATTTCATTTCCAATGGCTTGAACCAAGTGTGTTTTACCTACGCCCACTCCGCCATAGAGCATCAAAGGGTTGAACGAAGTAGTGCCTGGTTTTTTTGCCACTGCTACACCGGCTGAGCGAGCTAGTCGGTTACAGTCTCCCTCTACAAAGTTGTCAAACGAATAATTCGGATTGAGCCTGGAATTTACGGTTTGTGGGTTTAGTGCCTTGAAGCTGAAAGGCGAATATTCATCGTGCCCGTTCCCATTAACGGTTTGTGCATTGCTTTTTTTAAATCCATTTCCGTTGGGATAGTTTACCAATACGGGAGGATTATTATGATTTCCACTGTCAACGATGACGGAATATTCAAGCCGACCATTTGTACCTAAAACTTGATGCACCGCTTTTTTGAGAACGGGAACATAATGCTCCTCCAGCCACTCATAGAAGAATTGAGAGGGTACTTGAATCGTCAATACCTCTCCTTGATTGCGCAAAGGAGTAATTGGTTTAAACCACGTGTTAAAGCTTTGTTCGTCTACGCTCGCTTTGATGATGTGCAGGCAATCATTCCAGACAGTAGCGGCTTCAACGGGCATTATTGAGTTCAATGAATAGGGGTTTTTGTTGTTTTTTTCTCTTGGGGGAGACAAAGGTGTAAAAAAAAATGAAATCCAAAAGTGATATAAATTAAAATTCACTCTTGACTTTTTGAAAAGAATTTCAGTAGTGGAATCTGATTCTTTTTTTTAATTCTTATTGAAAAAGTGCAAACTAAATTCCAACTTGAGAGCAGAACTAAAATTGAATTCGTGAAACAATTCGTGGAACATATCTTTCCTGCGCAATCAACCCAAAATTGGGCAACGGCAGCAGCAAGTGAGCTGGAAAATGGAAGCAGGTTGGAAGATCTGCGCATAAGAAAGGAAGGACTTGAGTGGAATCCTTACTATTCTGCAACGGATGTAAAAAGTTGGCAGGCAGCACGACTGCCCGCTTCTTCTGAAAATTTTGGAGGTGCCCGTCATTGGCTTAATATGCCGAGAGTTTTAGTTAATGATGCATTGCAAGCGAATGCACAAGCGCTAGAACATCTACAAAACGGTGCCGATGGCATTGTTTTCGATTTGCCCGCTGAATTTGAAGACGCGGGGAAACTTCTGGAAGGAATTCAAATGCCCTATTGCGCGACACATTTTTTTATAAGTGGCAAGTCTGAACGTTTTTTGGCTTCCTTGCATGCGTTTGCAGACGAAAAATTCGTCAAGGAAAGTATTAACACCAATTTGTATTGGAAAGGAGATCCCGATTTTTCCCAGATTGTAAAGTTTCGAGAACGGCCAAACTTTAGGGGTGCTGGGGTTCTGGTAGCGAATGAAGAGACAGCAGCCGGTCAATTGGCAACCGCATTGCTAAAAGCGGTGGAACGAGTAGAACATTTGAAAGAGCTTGGATTATCGGCCGAGGAAGCGACTTCTCACATATCGTTTTCGTTTCAATTGGGAAACGATTTCTTTCTGGAAGCGGTGAAGCTGCGGGTTTTACGGGCATTGTGGAACGCAATATTAGTTGCCTATCAAGTCAACTCTTCGAATCCGCTTTTTATTTATGCCGTATCCAATGCGCGGGTGAGTGCCGCATTTCAGCCTCACGGAAATCTGATTAAAGAAACTTATGCAGCGATGGCCGCGATAATGGGTGGTTGTGACGGTCTAACACTAGAACCAGAAGATTACACGAATTCGACCATGGTGCGAATGGCGAGAAATACATCTTCCGTTTTGCGGGCAGAATCTTTTTTTTCGTTAGTGGCTGATCCACTGGCTGGTTCTTACTTAGTAGAACAGCTCACTAAAGAATTGGCAGACGAGGCTTGGAAAAAATTTCAACTTCTTACTAACGCATGAAACCGGATTTTTCAACTGTCACCCTCAATTCATTAGTTGCTTCACCAGTAAGTGGGGCAAATGAGTCTTGGATTTCTCCAGAGAAAATTGAGATTAAGTCGGAATATTCTGCTGCAGACATAAAGAACAAGAAACTAGGTGACTTACAAGCTGGTCTTCCTCCTTATTTGCGTGGCCCTTATGCTACCATGTATACCGTGCGCCCATGGACGATCAGGCAATATGCTGGATTTTCTACGGCAGCAGAATCGAATGCATTCTATAGAAGAAACTTAGCGGCCGGTCAAAAAGGCCTTTCAGTAGCGTTCGATCTTGCCACGCACCGGGGTTATGATTCAGATCATCCACGTGTGGCTGGTGATGTAGGTAAGGCAGGTGTGGCAATCGATTCTGTATTGGACATGAAAATTTTGTTTGATCAGATTCCGCTTGATAAGATGTCGGTTTCAATGACGATGAATGGAGCTGTTATCCCTATCATGGCTTTTTACATTGTAGCTGCTGAAGAGCAAGGTGTAAAGCCAAGTCAACTAAGCGGCACAATTCAAAATGATATTTTGAAAGAGTTCATGGTACGCAATACGTACATCTATCCGCCTGCGAGTTCCATGCGAATTGTTGCCGATATTTTTTCCTATTGCTCAAAGCAGATGCCTAAGTTCAATAGTATAAGTATAAGCGGGTATCACATGCATGAAGCTGGCGCGCCAGCCCATCTCGAATTGGCCTACACATTGGCTGACGGATTAGAATATATTCGTGCAGGTTTGAAAGCCAGAATTGCTATCGATGATTTCGCACCGAGGCTGTCTTTCTTTTGGGGCATCGGCATGAATTTTTTTATGGAAGTGGCCAAGTTGCGTGCCGGCCGTTTACTGTGGGCGCGTATTGTGCAGCAATTTCATCCGAAAAATCCAAAGTCGATGGCGTTGCGCACCCATTGCCAAACATCTGGATGGAGCTTAACCGAACAAGACCCTTATAACAACGTCACGCGTACGTGCATCGAAGCGTTGGCTGCTGTGTTCGGTGGAACGCAGTCGCTGCATACAAACTCATTAGATGAGGCCATTGCATTGCCTACAGATTTTTCTGCCAGAATCGCCCGTAACACACAGTTATACCTTCAGAAAGAATTGGGCGTAACAAAAGTGGTCGATCCACTTGGTGGTTCCTTTTATGTGGAATATTTAACGGAGCAATTGGTCGACAAGGCGTGGGCGTTAATCGAAGAAGTCGAGAACCTAGGTGGAATGACAAAGGCGATTGAGAGTGGTATTCCGAAAATGAGAATTGAAGAAGCGGCTGCAGCCAAGCAAGCCCGAATCGACTCTGGTAAAGATGTGATTGTAGGTGTCAATCAATACCAGACGGAAGAAAAGCCTGATTTCGAAATTTTGGATATCGACAATACAGCAGTACGACTAGAACAAATTGCACGATTAGAAAAGCTGAAACGCGAGAGAAATCAACAATCTGTAGACGCAGCGTTGCAGGAATTGGAGAAGGCCGCTTCAACTGACGAAGGCAATTTGCTTGAACTTGCCATTGTTGCCGCAAGGAATCGAGCAACACTTGGTGAAATTTCTGCAGCGATGGAAAAGACGTTTGGCCGCTATAAGGCAACCATTCAATCTATTTCAGGCGTATATTCGAGTGAAATGAAAAACAAAAAAGAGTTGGCCGCAGTAAGGGCGCTGTCGGATGAATTTGCTGAATTGGACGGGAGAAGACCTCGTATTTTGGTTGCTAAGATGGGCCAAGACGGTCATGATCGTGGTGCTAAAGTCATCGCTACTGCATTTGCTGATTTGGGTTTTGATGTAGATATCGGACCGCTCTTTCAAACGCCAGAGGAAGTGGCAAAACAAGCCGCAGAAAATGATGTGCATGTAGTGGGTGCCAGCAGTTTGGCTGCTGGACACAAAACGCTTGTTCCGGAGCTGATCGCAGCATTGAAAAAAATAGGACGTCCGGATATTCGCGTGGTGGCGGGTGGAGTAATTCCCAAAAAGGATTATGATTTTTTGTACAATGCAGGCGTTACAGGAATTTTTGGGCCTGGAACACCGATTACCGAGGCTGCAAAAACAATTCTCCATCAGCTGTTAGAGTCGTAAATAAATGGCTTCTCATCTTTCATGACGAGGTTTTAATACGCCTATTCGTCAAAAGTTAGTATCTTTATTCTGCAAATTTTTAATTTATGAAAATCGTTAAGATCGTTGGTCTTCTTTCCTTTGTTACGTTCACAGCTTGGTCACAAGCCAAATACGACAAAGCTATTTTGGCTATAGAAACTACTTTTGAAACGGGCGACTATAACAAGGCTATTTCTGCGTTGGAAAAATTTAAGAAGAAGAACTTCAAGAAACTGGGAGAACCCAACCCGTATTTGGTAAAATACTATCTGATTACAGCTAAATGTAATTTGGCTTCTGGCCGTTTTGCCGACTTTGAGAGCAATGTCAAAACCGCCATTTCAAAAAGTTTGTTGATTGATCAAGAAGCAAGTCAAAAACACGGGTTGCTACTTTTAAGTGTTGCTGAGTTGTATACCCAAAATGGGTCTTATCGGGTAGCGAGGACTTACCTCGAAGACGCAAAAAGAATTCTAGACAAGGGTGCATTTTTCACGGAGGAAACAAAGGCTCATTGGGAGGTGGCGATGGCCGAAGCTATGACGGGCCAAGGATACTACAGGGAAGCAATAGCTTTGCTGCGAAAAAACGAAAAGTATTATGCAAGCCGTTCCGTTAAGCAAGTCACTTATGTGGATGACAAAGGAAACTTGAAAAGCAGAAAACTTTCTGATGTCGAGTTGTTGCCTCGCTATCAGCAATACGCCAGACTGTTAACCGGAATCTCTAATGCCTATGGCAATCAAGGTATGTTCAATAGTGCAGATTCTAGTTTTTCAGCTACACACCGTTGGATTGACAAAAATATGGGAGATGGATCATTCGCATATGCGAATTGCGTTTTTCTGTGGTCTAATCTCTTAGTTGACGGAGGTCTCAACCTGGATCAGGATTTTCCACCAGGAACTGGCTATTCCCGAGCACTCAATAGCCTATTAACTACACATAAGAATTCGCACTATCTCGCTGCCTTTATCTATGAAGCGCAGTTAAAAAGATTATTAGCTCAGGATAATATAAGCCGCTATTCCAACCTGAAATTGGAGTACGAAAAAATGATCAAGAAAAATTACAAGGAAGGAAGTAGTTACAAGGTGCGTTTGAGTGCGGTAGAATTTGACTCGAAACTGAGTAAAGAAAAGACGAAGAATTTGGAGAAAGATGCCAACGCTCTTTTAGCGAACGCAAAAGATCTTCCAAAAAATAATATGGTTACAGCAGCTGTGCTTGAATTCCTTGCCGGATTGGCTATTTATGAAAAAAATTATGCGAATGGAGAAAAGTACCTGAAATCAATTGTTGAAATAAAGTCTGATTTATTTGGAGAGCAAGCCCCGGAAACGCATTTGGCCAGAGTTAAGTTAGCTAACTACTATCTGGACTACACAAATAATATTACCGAATCAACAAAAATATACAAGGAGAGTTTTGACGATGTAGTAGCCAAAGAAATTGGTGCATGGCATAAAGATCATTTAGATATTCTCAATCACTTGGCTATTCTTTATGAACTTACCGACCGTTTTTCCGATGCCAGTCAAGCATTAGATAAGGCAGGTCTTGTGGCGCGCGCTAAATACGATGATACAGATTTCTTATATGGTTCAGAGTTGACGAATATTGCGCGCCTTCAAATCAAACTAGGTGAGTATGAAAAGGCGGAAGAAAGCATCAATAAGTCGCTGAAAATACTGGAAGAGTTTCGTAAAGATGAGGATAAGAAAGTGTTTTTGATTTCGGCTATTGAAACACAGGCCACGCTATTTGGGGTGCAAGGTCTTTTTGATGAAGCCGAAGATAATCTTGATCGAACCCGAAAAATTATACTGCGTGCCGATAACCTTTTTGGATTTGATGAATTGAGCACAGCACAGCAGTTATCCAGTCTATATATACAATTAGGGCGCTACACTGCGACTGAGGAACTGCTGGGGAATCTGATTAAAGAGTATGAAAAACTTTATGGCAAAAGTTCTATTCGATTAATCGATCCCTTAGTAAACAGCGGCCGACTTTCACTCGCGGAAGGCGACTATACCGAAGCGGATAAAATTGCTCAACGCGCCAACCAGATTGCGATTGCCATCTATGGCGACAAGTCTTCAAAAACGGCTTCCACGCAAAAACTATTAGGAGATATCGAATATGCGATTGGTGATTATGAAAGAGCAGAAGAAAATATTGAAAAAGCGCTTACTAGTCAAGAAAGACAATACGGACGTAATCACATCGAAGTAGCCAAATCTCTGGCTCAGTTGTCCCTTGTCAAATTCTATAAGGGCGATCAGTTTGAGAATGTTGAAAAGTTAATGCTAGAAGCTCAGCAGATTATGGGCAAAAGGTTGGGTGTCGAAAATCCACAGTATGCGGATATTCTAAAAAATGTTGCCTTTATAAACATCGCGGCAAAAAAATATAATGCGGCTTTTAGCTCGCTCACTCAGGCGGAAGCGATTTGGAGAAAAAAAACGGGGTCGAAAAATAATATTAATGCTGCGGCCATTTTTACTCTTACAGGGGATGTGTTCTACCAATTGAAGAACTACAAAAAAGCAGAGGAGTATTATTTACAGTCGAAGGGCATTTATGAAAAATATTTCAATAAGACACACCCGGAGTATGTGAAGATTCTTTCCAAGCAAGCGAAAGTCTATTACATGGAAAAAGATTACAAGAGGTCAAAGAGAAACATTGAAGAGGCGCTGTCAAACTATGAGAACTTTATCAAACAATATTTCCCTGCGCTTAGTGAGCGTGAGAAAGCAAAGTATTGGAACACGATTAAAGGCGATTTTGAATTTTATAACACATTGGCATTTGGTCAGTTGGATGATTTTCGAGACTTGAGTGGTAAGGTGTATGACTACCAGTTACTGACAAAAGCACTGTTATTGAGTTCATCTATTAAGATTCGCGAGCGGATCTTAAGCAGTAACGATCAGTCATTGAAAGACACGTACGGTGATTGGGTAAAGAAAAAGGAATTTCTCACCAATGTACTTTCAATGAGTACCGAGCAGTTGACGTTAAATGCAATTGATGCGGCCGCATTGAACAGTGAAGTAGAAAAGTTAGAACGTATACTGAGCGAAAAATCTGAATTGTTTGGTCAAAATCTTGAAGTAAAAAAGGTGACCTACGAGAATGTGAAAAAGTCTCTGGCTAAGAATGAAGTGGCCATGGAGATGGTTCGCTATCGCTACTTCGATCACACATTTACCGACTCAATTATTTATCAGGCACTCTATGTGAAGAGCGATATCGGCCGGCCGAAATCCATCGAATTGCCCGAAGGACACCGCATGGAGACTAAGTTCTTTAAGTACTTCAGAAATATAATAACTACGAAAGGCGAAGATAAATTTTCGTACAAAGTATTTTGGGAGCCCATCCAAAAGGAAATTGGACTAAGTTCAGTGATCTATCTTTCACCAGACGGTGTTTATAACCAATTAAACCTGGAAGCTATTCCAACACCTGACGGCAAGTATGTGATCGATAATGCAAACATTGTGTTGGTTAGCAATACCAAAGATTTGTATTTGCGAAAGCTCAAGACAAAGATTGAAGTGAGTTCAAAATCAGCAACTATGTTTGGCAATCCGACTTTCTATGCTTCTGCGTCTAACAGCCGAAAGGTATCTTCGTTGCCAGGAACAGAAAAGGAAGTGAACGAATTAGAGCAATTGTTGAAGGAGAAGGGGTGGAAAACCACAGAATATGTCGAAGGATTTGCGAGCGAAGATAGAGTTAAGGAAATGGAAAGTCCAAAGATCTTCCATGTAGCTACTCATGGATTTACAACACCCGCACTAGATAAATCGGAGACGGATGCATTGACTGAAAGCGAAGCGATGATGACTGAAAACCCTCTTATGAAAACCGGGCTTCTATTAAAGGGTGCGGGAGACATTTTAGACAAAACAAATTTCAACTATAACATTGAAAGTGGAATCCTTACTGCCTATGAGGCAATGAGCTTAAACCTTGATAAAACGGACTTGGTAGTACTCAGTGCTTGCGAAACAGGATTAGGTGAAATTGCAAATGGCGAGGGTGTATATGGTTTGCAGCGCGCCTTTCTGGTGGCCGGGGCAAAAGTGCTTATCATGAGTATGTTTAAAGTAGATGACGATGCAACCCAAAAACTAATACTCAACTTTTATAAAAAATGGCTTACAACCAATAATATGCGTCAGAGTTTTATTGATGCGAAAAAGGAATTGCGTGTGGAATATCCCGAACCCTATTACTGGGCGCCTTTTATGATGATTGGGTTGGAGAGCAATTAGATTGGAAAATGTTTTAACTAGAATTTTAGACTTAGTTGAGCTCCGGATCCATTAAGGCTGAAGAATAATTTTGGCGAATTCTGTTTCATCGGGTGATCATTGTAGATGCTAAGAGCCTTTGTTGCCCTCTTTTTGAATGTTGCCTCAAAAGATAGTCCGACAATTGCAAGCACAGCACCACCTGCAACCAAGCCCCATTGAGGGTCTCTACCACCTCCAATAGATTGACCAATCGGCCATCCGATCATAAAACCACCCACAACGCTAAAAAATATAGAGGCATTATAATTACTTCTCGCTTTTGCAAACTCCTCAAAAGCTTGCTGATTTGGTTGCATCGTTAGGAGAACTTCTTTCGTGCTGTAGAGCTGCTTTCCGTCTTGATAAAAATGAAATCCCCAAAAGTCCTTTTTCATTGTTATTTCTCCGTTGTTTTGTGCAATGCTCGTTTGTGACAGAAAACAAGCAAGTAAAAAAATAGCCTTATTCATACAATATCAATTTTGTTGGCAAATGCGCTCTATAAATTGAATTAAAAATAAAATAAAAAATATCAAATACCCACCATAACAAAAGCACCCCAATAGTAGGGTTCTTTATACTTCATCATCAATTGTTGCTGTGCCAACTTGAATGCCTTTGCCTTATTACCGGTCTTTGTCCAATTGGAATAAAAATTAGTCATTAATTGCTGCGTAGCCGCATCATCTACCTTCCAGAGGCTCATGATCATGGCATCTGCTCCCGCGACTAAAAATGCGCGTTGCAATCCGTAAACGCCCTCTCCTGCCTTTACGTCTCCCAGCCCTGTTTCACAGGCACTCAACACAATTAAATCAGTTCCTTCCAAATTTAAGTTCATTGCTTCGTAGGCAGTTAGGATTCCGTTATCACTGCTGGCCAAATCAGCGCTAGTTGATTTGGTCTGTGCTCCCGCAAGTATCAACCCAGAACGCAGCAACGGATTATTCTTCGCACTTTCTGCATTCGCGCCAAGCGCATCACCGCCTTGCAGATCGGCATCCGCTAAAAAATAGCCGTGCGTGGCAATGTGCAAAATCGAGGTGCCATTTATCGCTTTCAACATGGTTTCAGTTGCAAGCTTTTGTTCACGCAGGGTCGTTTTATAACCGGCTGCAATTAGAATTTTGTTGATTCCTTCCACCTCAACTTTCGTACCGGGCAAAGGTAAGGCGGCTCCAGCATAGTCGGGGAAGCCCAATAGAAAAGCGTCTTTCTTTTGTGTGGCTGCCTTCCTTTTTTTCACAGCTATCAAGTCTTTCGAGTTGCCAATTACAATCAGTTCAAAAAGATTTAGCACATAATCGCCTCCTTGTTTTTTTAAAGTGTTCAGGTTGATTTGATTGTACACACCATCTGGCGATATGTAAATGGTTTTCTTTCCTACTAGCTGCGGTTCGAGGCGCGCCCAATATTGCTCGTATGAATAAGCATCTGATGATTTTTGGGATATTGAATTTTTATAATATTTGGCAAAGCGGGTATCTAGTTGAGTGCCATTCTCCAACAGAATATTTTTAGGTGTGAGCGCACCTTTGGTGAGTACCAGTGCGATATATTTTGTATCGGTGGTAAAATCATTGGCGAAATTTTTAATCTGGATTACTTCAACCAAAGCCTCTGAGTCAGTCAACAACGAAGCCACTTGAGTAAAGTCAGTTGTTTCGTTTGAAAAAGCTTCTGAAAAGTCAGCTGATTTTTGGGACAATGAACGTTCTGTGGCATTGGCACGTTTTTCCAAATCGGATATATCAATTTTTTGTTGCTGAAGCTCCTCTTTCGATAACGAGTAGAAGCGAGACAGTTCTTCTTTTTGATCAATCCATAGTTTATATTCATCAATCAGTGATTGGTCGCCACTCTCCAGGATGGATTTTTTAATTTTGTTGGTGGAGTTCAGAAGCAACGCTTTTGTTGCGATCTGATAATTGTAAACATCTTTCCATATGTCTGGATTACTCGCGTTCGCGTCTACTGCATAATTGTAAAAGCGTTGAAAGCGAGGTTGCAAAATGTCCCAGTATTTTGTTTTCTCGGCCTCGCTCATGGGCGGAAAATATTCGCTGATGAACTTCAAAGATTTCCCCAAGGCGTACTGAAAAAAGGGATAAGCTTTTGCTAAGTCGCCTTTTTTCCAAAATAGAATACCCAAATCCTCCTGCGACTTAACATAGTCAGGGTGGTTGTCACCCAAGGCAGTTGATCGAACATTCAAAGCCTCGGTGAGAGCTTGTTCGGCCTCGATATACTTTGCTTGCGAACGGTAGAAATTTCCCAAATCACTCGTAGCCTTGGCATAGTTGGGGCTGGTGGCTCCGAACTTTGATTTGTAAATGCCTGCGGCTTGTTTTAAGTAGCCTTCCACCTTTTCCAGCTTGCCCATTTGAATATATAGCAGAGCCAGGTTATTAATTACCCCAGCATAAAATGGACTACCACTACCCAGTTCTTTTTCCAATCGTAAATAAATTGCTTCGGCCTCAGCAAATTTTCTGGTTTGTTGGTAGAGCAGCGCCAGATTCGATTGGAATCCAATTTGATTTTTTAGGTCTTTTTTCTTGAGTGCATTCAAAATCGCTATAGACGCATTCAGTTTTTCAACACCTATTTCATACCTGCCAATTTTTGAAAATAATATTCCCTCGTTGTTTAAAATGGTTGCGTATTCCTGGCTTGTTTCTGCTCCTATTGCTTTTAACGTCTGCAATGCTTGCTCAAAGTATTTTTCCGCTGCGTTGTATTGAGCCGTTTCTTGAAGTAGCACAGCTGCATTATTTAATGACGAAACATAGGCTTTGCTGTTGGTACCCCAAACTTTTTCACGCATGGCCAATGCTTCGGAAGTATATTTTTCTGCGGTTTGGTAACGGCCCATCGTTGTGTAAAGCAAACCTAAATCAGCAAACACTCTGCTGTAGTTGATGTTTTCTGTCAGGCCATTTTGTTCGTACGATAATTGAGCTTCCAGAAAGACGGCTTCTGCTAGTTTATACCGTTTGTGGCCGTATAACTTTTCAGCTCCATCTAGCAAATTTCTACTCTTCTCCTGCCCTTCGTATAAATTGATAGCCAGGGTTACATTTTTAATAGCCTTGTCTTTGGCATCCCTTGTATCAGCCAATCCTGCGTTATCAATAACTGTTATGGCGTAACTAAAGTCGGTAGAGTCCTGCTGGTCGCGTAGGCTTTTACCCGAATCGACCAATTTTTCTGTTGCCATCTTCTTTCCCTTCTCAAGCCCTTTCTTTATGAAGTCACCAAATTGGGCTTGAGCAAATGAGTAGGTCAGCATAATTGTGACTGCGATTGTGAATTTCATAGTAATAAATTCAGTATTGTGAGATTTAACTTATAAATTTCAACAAAAAAAGCCTACGGTGAAACTGTATAGAAATTTATGTGAGGCGGTTGTCAGTGGTTTGGAGCTTATTTTCACCGAAAAAAAGTATGCCGATAAGGTTATTGAGAAAATTCTGAAGAGCAACCCAAAGTGGGGTGCTCGTGATAGACGTTTCATTGCCGAAACGATTTACGATATCGTTCGTTGGTACAGGCTGTTTATCGAACTCACAGGTGCGGATGAGGATGATTATTGGAAATTACTGGCTGTCTGGTGCCTCTGGAATAAGGTGGACTTCCCTGATTGGGAGGAGTTAAAAGGGGTGAACAGAAAGAAAATACTTGAGAATTATGAACAGCTGAAAACGAACCGGAAGATCAGAGAGTCTATTCCTGATTGGCTGGATGAGTTGGGCGTTAAAGAACTTGGCACAAAATGGGAGAAGGAATTGGAGGCGTTGAACGAAGAAGCAAAAGTTGTTCTGCGCGTAAATACGATCAGGATTTCAAGAAACGAGCTTCAAAAACAACTGCAAGAACTTGAAAATATTTCGACAGACGCACCAACTGATTTCCCGGATGCTTTGCTGCTGGAAGAGCGACAGAATATTTTTACACGACAGCAGTTCAAAGATGGCTTGTTTGAAGTTCAGGATGGAGGATCGCAATTGATCGCTCCGTTTCTACAAGTGAAACCGGGTATGCGCGTGATTGATGCGTGCGCAGGGGCGGGAGGGAAGACACTTCATTTAGCCGCCTTAATGCAAAACAAAGGACGCATCATTGCTTTGGATACCGAGGAGTGGAAATTAGACGAATTGAAGAAGAGAGGAAGACGTGCAGGAGTTGCCAACGTGGAGACAAGATTGATTGAATCGTCAAAAACAATAAAACGATTGGAGAACTCTGCTGACCGATTACTATTGGATGTTCCTTGCTCCGGGTTAGGCGTTTTGAAAAGAAACCCGGATGCGAAATGGAAAATGTCACTCGACTTTATAGAACAAGTAAAAGAGTTGCAACAGCGAATTCTTGCCGACTATAGTTCGATGGTGAAAACAGGTGGAGAGATGGTTTATTCTACCTGCAGTTTGTTTCCTTCTGAGAATGAAAAACAAGTGGAAACATTTTTAAAAAATCAACCCCAACACTTTGAATTGCTGGAGCAAAAGACGGTATTGCCTTCCGCTGGGTTTGATGGCTTCTTTATGGCACGCCTAAAAAAATTAAAATAGCAGAGCATTGTTCATGAAAACGATTTTTATAAAGGTTTATTCCTTTTGGGTTTTATTTGTTTTTTCTTTTTTCATGTTGTTGTTTTTGCCGGGTATTGTTTTGCCAGCTTTTTTCGGGCCAAGGGCCGTAGCTGTAACTTATTTTTTCATGAAACTTTGGTCGTGGATCTTTAGTAAGCTCACGTTCATTCGATATGAAATGATTGGGCGAGAAAAAATTCCCAAAGGAAAGGCGTTTATTTATGTGAGCAATCATACCTCGTTCTTGGATTTGCCAGGTATAGCTATGATGATCAGAGGGCAGTTTCGGCCGTTGGCAAAAAAAGAGTTGTTGAAGATCCCCGTTTTTGGGTGGGTAACGCGAGCGACCTGTGTGGTTGTAGACAGAGGAAGCCAGGAGAGCAGAAAAAAGAGTTTGAATTATCTAAAGAAAATTTTAGGTCTGGGAATCAATATTTTGATTTTTCCGGAAGGCACACAGAATCGGACAAAAGAAATCATGCAGCCTTTTAAAGAAGGGGCATTTAGAATAGCCGTGGATACAGGACAGTCAATACAACCGTTAGCTGTGATTGGTGCAGGCGCGCTCATGCCACCAGGTACGTTGACGATTAAACCGGGAGTAATAAAAATCGTTGTGGGTGAGGTGATTCCGGTACTGGATGGGGTTGACCAAGTTCAGCGTTTGAAGGATCATACCTTTGAGATTTTGCAACAACTGATAAAAAGGAATTCATAGACCCATGCGCGAGCTTGTCTTAATTTTTCTGGGAGGAGGAATCGGAAGTGTGATGCGTTTTTCTCTTGGAAAATGGATATCCTCGTTTCATTCTCATCATTTCCCCTACGGAACTCTTTTTGTGAATGTCCTTGCTTGTTTTGTTCTTGGCACGTTGGTTGGTGTAGCAGACCATAAACAAATCATCTCCCCGAATGCTCGCTTATTTTGGACAGTCGGCTTTTGCGGTGGCTTTAGCACTTTCTCAACGTTTAGTAGTGAGACGCTGACACTCATTCAAAACGGATTTCCGTTTTCGGGTCTGGTGTATGTTTTGGCTAGTTTGTTGTTGTGCCTTGCAGCAACTTATCTAGGCTTGTACCTAGGGGAACAAATCAATTAAAAACCGGGAGATAGACAATCTTCTTTGTTTCAAAAAAATCTTCTTTGAAGAATTCAGTAAGATCGTACAACTTATATCTTTTTTTAAGTTCGTCCATTTCCTCCTCTAAGTCTCCGCCCTTTAGGTAAAGGATACCATTGTCTAAATCATGGCTTGAATGGGATTTTACTTTTGTGTTGATCCAACCATAGAATTCTTTCATCCGCGTGACTGCCCTGCTCACGACAAAATCGTATTTATACTTTAGTTGTTCTGCGCGAATTTGATCGGCATTGATATTGTCTAATTCTATGGCTCCTGTAATTTCCTTTACCACCGTTATTTTCTTTCCAATAGAATCTACTAAATGAAATTCAGATTCCGGGAAAAGAATGGCAAGTGGTATCCCTGGAAACCCACCACCCGTTCCTACATCGAGAATGGTTGCGCCCGGCTTGAACTGAATCACTTTAGCAATTGCCAGCGAATGAAGAATATGATTTACATAGAGGTTGTCAATATCCTTTCTGGAAATGACATTAATTTTCTCGTTCCATTCTTTGTATAAAGGGCCCAATTGGGCGAATTGCTTTTTTTGTTTGTCGCTCAGGTTCGGGAAATAGTGGGATATAATGGCTGCGTCTTGCAATTGGCTGGAATTTAGATTTATTTCAAGAATGTGTTGGGTTTCTGGCCCACTATAAAACTCAAAAATAGTGAAACAGCTTGTCAATTCATTGGTATTATTTTTAGCCGTTGGTTCTCTTTGCAGCGGGTGCAAAGCAAAACACACACACGCGGACAACCTATTTTCAACGAGGGCAGATTCATTGATGTCGACATTCCCTGATTTTAGCGGTGTTGTATTATTTGCAAAAGGCGGGCGCCCGATTTATCATCGCGCTTTTGGCTACCAAAACTTTGTTACAAAAGAGAAAGTCGATACAGCGAGTGTTTTTGAGTTGGCATCTGTTTCCAAGCAGTTTACAGCAATGATCATTATGCAGTTGAAAGAGGAAAACAAACTCAATTTTGATGATGGAATCGAAAAGTACTTAGGGCAACTACACTATGGCAACATCACCATTCGCAATTTATTGAACCATACCTCAGGCTTGCCGGACTATCAAGCGATTATGGACGCCCATTGGGATAAATCTAAAGTAGCCGATAATGATGATATTATTGAATACTTAAGGAAGTACCATCCACCTAAGTTGTTTGAGCCAGGTACACAGTATGAGTATAGTAACACCGGTTACGTATTGCTGGCGAGCATTGCCGAACTGGTTTCTGGAGAGGATTTCATTGAACTATCGCGAAGCAAAATTTTTCGACCTGTAGGTATGAATGCCACTGACATCCGAACCTTGCCAGAGAAAACAAACATTAAAAACTTTGCGTGGGGTCATATTTACGTAGCTGAAGAACAACGATACGTTCAAGCTGATTCGTTTCCGTATTCGAATTATACAATTTGGCTGGGCAATCGCAAGGGGCCTGGCCGAATCAGCTCGACTAGTTCTGACTTGTTGCGTTGGGATCGGGCATTGTATTCCGAAAGGATTATCAAGCAGCTGACACTGGAGGAGGCATTTACGCCTGCCCGCTTAAACAATGATTCGCTTTCTTATTACGGCTTTGGGTGGGATATTCGAACAAGCCCAAACGGAAAGCGAATCGTAAGACACAATGGCGACAACCCAGGCTATAAAACTCAAATCATCCGGCACTTAGACGAGGATAAAACCTTGATTGTACTTTGTAATAATGCCCACAAAGAATTTGAAAAAGTAGTAGAGCGTTTGGATAAACTGTTGGAAGATGAATGAGATTGTTTTCAAGATAGCATCATCTACGGAAGACTTGGAAAGTGTTAAGGAAATGCGGTACAAGGTTTTCACCATCGAACAAGGTATTGCTCATCAACTCGATGATGATGGCTTAGACGATAGCAGCATACACATTCTTGGGGATCACCAAGAGACAGGTGCTCCCGTGGTATCCGGGCGATTGACTATAAATGGAAGTACAGGAGTTATCTCACGCATTGCTGTTTACAAAGAATATCGTGGGCTGAAGTTGGGCCAGGAGGTGGTGAGGCGATTAGAGAAGGTAGCGATTGAAATGGGCGTTGAAACATTAACCTTGAGTCCACATGCTTACCTTGAAAAATTTTATGCGGACTTAGGGTATCACACAGTATCAGGTGAAAAGAAAGTAGGTCAGTATACATTACTAACGATGAAAAAGAATTTATGATGAGTCATCGTTTATCTGTCCTTCAAGTAGAGGAAGCACACGCTGTTGGTTCGCCCGAATTTATTCATACTCCTCAATACATTTGCGAGCCACTTAGTAGTTTCTTTAATTTTGAGTTAGTATTGAAAGTTGAAACCATAAACCCAATTCGAAGCTTTAAAGGCCGAGGAGCTGACTATCTTATATCGAAAGCTGCAGAGACACAGTTAATTTGTGCGAGTGCCGGCAATTTTGGACAGGCGATGGCCTATGCCTGCCGAAAGGCAA